>Ga0209430_1000741_pt1 | contig 29497 bp, 32 predicted proteins | sample BarGraIncub1133A_FD_184504 | JGI IMG/M metagenome (GOLD analysis project Ga0209430, IMG submission 184504) | Arctic peat soil microbial communities from Barrow, Alaska - Barrow Graham LP Incubations 11-33A (SPAdes) (version 2) | ecosystem: Environmental > Terrestrial > Soil > Wetlands > Peat... | reverse complement strand
AGAAGCATAATGCTGCCAATTTTGCTTAATGGCTAGGTATAAATCATAATCATTCGAAGTTATCATAAAGTCAACTGAGAAATGACATTGTTGCATAAAATCTTTGATCAAATTACGATCATCATGGCCGATAATTTTAACAACAACTTTAGCATTAAATTAATGGGGTCAGGCCCCAATAAGTCACAAATGTTTGTATATTTGGATATTAACTATTGTTTAAGCGTATTGGGGCCTGACCCCATTAATTCCTATTCTACATCTTCTTTCCTATACACAATGTAAGAATAGACAAAAGGAACTATAACCAAAATCGCTACAATTCCCAGGACTATAAATGGCGTCACTGGTTTATGTGGAGAAATAAATGGGCAAGCATCCAGGATTATACCACCCCAAAACCATATTGGAGAAGCTAACTGATGTGTTTTCTTCCAGTTATAATCACTTTCCATAGCCCAGGGGGTCCGCATTCCTATGAAGTTGTTCGGTTCTATCGTTTTCATTATAATCCCCAAAATTGCGAAAATAGTACCAATGATTAATAAATGAATATTGGGATTTTTAAAACTGCCTCCGTTACTGCTATATATAAGGAAAGTCGTTATTAATGCAATGAAAAATGTAATAATAAAACGAATGTTATAATAATAACGAAATTTATTATTGAAACCTGATTGATATTTTATAATTCTCGGATCTATAATCGGAATGACGAGCATTATTAAATAGATCCCGACACCTAATCCGCAAGTTATATAGATTAGTGTAGACTTGTGCGACCAACCATTTGCTACGCCACCATTGCTGAAATGCGTTGGTACTATTTCGGGCAGATTCTGCCAGATTGAAGCAAGGTAAATGATGGGTAACAAAATCAATATCCAGAGTACAAATTCTTTTATAAATTTATTCATGGCAATAAACTTTGATTTTTTACTTATCAATATTTAAAAGACTATAATTTAATTTTATACGAAATAACCGGAAGCGGAAAGAAAAGATATTGAAGCGGAATATCTGATGAATAGGATAAAAAACCAATTGTCAAAAAGTGTCTTTGTCTGATTGGAATATTAAAATCCATTCCCAAATTCAATCCAACCTTTAATTTATCACCATGATTAGGCAAATTAACCGAACTTCCGGTATACATATAAAATTTACTGTAACTTAAAGTAGGCCCAGCTTTAATAGTTAGATTAATTTTATTTTCATTTCCAATCAAGGCATAACCAAGTGCTGCTGACAGAAAAACGCTGCGATCTGAGACTAAATCTATATTATATGGTTCAGTGGATTGCCAATTATTATTAATAAGTTCTGAATTATAATGTTGAAAATCAGCCTGAAATATAAATTTATTGTTCAATAGTCGCTGGTAGCCTATACCCATCAGTAATCCGGTATTCCCTACATTATTCTCAAAACCGTAACTAATGTCACCATATACAAATTGAGCCGGCCTATTATTCTGAGCTAACCCGATAGTAGTACAAAGAAAAACAAGACAGATAGTAGTTAACGTTCTTTTCATCTTCATTTTAGGTTAAGTAAATACTTGTGTAAATATGAGACATTTTTTTTAAATAAAAAAAATTACATACGAGTTATTGTATGAACCCCCCCTTTTTTTGGATGAATGACATATTTATTTTTCGTAAAGCTAAATTCCGGGATAAAAGACCGACAAAAAACAATTAATTAATGTCTGTTTATCATTATTTCGCCCCTATAGGGCTGGGGAGGGGGAATATCTTTGGTTACAATCATGACGTCCCTACGGGACTGGAAGAAGGAGAGCCACAAGGGCCCTCCCTACATCTCATTCGTTCGTTAATTAAAGGGACGGAACCATCGAATTCGTTCGTGTGTGAAAGGGACAGCACTATCTCATTCGTTCGTATGTGAAAGGGATAGCACCATTTCATTCGTTCGTATGTGAAAGGGATAAATGGTATCAACTTTTAAATTTCTTTCTAAGTTTTGAACTAAAAAGGGGCGGAAAAAAGTGAGGTTTTTGAGCTAAAGACTAAAAATAATCAAAATTGACCTCCTCTGGCTTCGTGTGGCTTCCTGTGGCACATGCTAAAAACTTGACTCTTGCCTCAGAAATGACTATCTTTACTAAGTTTAAATCCTTAAAAATCAAACTAAATGGCTGAACTAAAAGGACCGATCCAATTTATCGGAAGTCTGGGAAACATCAGGGTTTATTATAATAAAACCCTCAAACGCTATATCGTCTCGACCAAGGGCGGGGCGAGCAAAGAATTGATCATGAAGAACCCGGCATTTGCACGCCAACGCGAAAACATGGTGGAATTCAAGGCATGTGCTTACTGGTCGTCGCTGCTCAGGAAACTGCTCGAAAGCATCGATCATCTGGCCGTGGGTTACTACTTCTCCGGATTCATGAAGCTGGCCAAGGCCATCCAGAAACAAGATATCGAGCACGAGAAAGGGTTCCGGAGTGTGGAGTCGAGCAAGGCTGCTAACCTGCTCACTACGTTGTGTTTCAACAAGGAACACCCGTTCGATGATGTCTTTACCCAACGGTTTGACGTGGGATTTTCGTCTGATAAGAAGACGGTGACGCTTACCTTGCCCGGATTTTGTTCGAAATACCAGATTCTGTGGCCGACACGCTATCAGTTTTACCGGTTGTCATTGGTGATTGCTGAGCTGCCCGACTTTGAATGGAACGAGATGGAAAGGCGTTATATGCCGCGTGTGGCCGGTTTGGTGAGGCTTTCGGTGAAGACGTGCACAGCCTGGAAACGTGAGAGTACCGAACCCGAGGATATCGTGTTGACGGCTTCTTTTGCCGAGCCTGCACTCTCACATCCAGGCACAACAGTTATCGTTGCTCTTGGTGTTGAAGTCGCTCCCGGTGTCAATAATCTTGCCTCCACCTCCATTGCCGGCATGGGAACCATGAAGATCGTGGATTGCTTTACCTGATAAACCCGATAATTATGTTTGAAAACCCGATAAAACGGATGTAGGGAGACCCCTACATCACATTCATTCTCATTCGCTTTTTAAAAAAAAATAGTGACTGATCCCATTATCCCAGAGCCAATTATCCTCAGACCCCATTACATCCCATAGTGGGGTCTGAACCCATTACATCCATTATATTTTCATTTCAGCAATAGTTTCGGTAATTTTATCTTTATATTTGTATCGATTTTTATGATAAATGAAGATTATTATCACCTGTAAACAATCAATTCTTTTCTTGTAAATTTAAAAGTTGGTTAGAAAATAATTCTTCATAATTCGAAACGAATATTTATTTATAAACATTGATATATGTGTTTATGAATAAGCTTTAAAATCAGATATATAATGATTTTGATAATTGATATTTAATGCATTTTAAAAAAGGAATAATGAATATTGCATCAGATACCCTGAGAATAAAATCTGATATCGACTACGATTTTAAGTTTGAAGATATCTTTAGCCTTGAAGAGATTCAACGCATCCAGGATCTTTTTTCCTCTATATCTGGTGTATCCTCAATCATTACAAATCCGGATGGCTATCCAATTACCAAACCAAGTAACTTCTGTCGTTTGTGTGAAAAGACAAGCATTAAAACTTTAACAGAACATTCAGAATATTTAAATACCGACTCAAAGCCGAATAGCAGTATTCCTGCATATGAGCATCATTTGGTGTGCCTGAATAAAGGATTATGGAACGAAGGTGAAAAAATTGTTGTAGGCGGAAAACATATAGCCAACTGGTTAACAGGAAAAGTACATAATGAGTTTTTGACAGAGCAGATTGAGAAGTGTTATCACAACAATTCAGAGATTGATGAGAGAGATTTTAATGAGGTTATGCACGATCTTCCTGTAATTTCTGAAGAACAATCTAACAAAATATCAGAAATGCTCAATTCTTTTGTTAGTGAAATTTCGGAAAGGGGCAACAGCAATTTACTATTGAAAATCCAGATTGCTAAATACGAGGAAGCCACATCTTTACTGAAAGAATACGAGGAAAGGTATCGTTTTTTCTTTGAAAACAATAAAGATATTTTGTACCAAACTGATATTTCAGGAATTATATTGGATATAAGTCCTTCCATAAAAGATGTTACAGGTTACAGCAGGGAAGAGCTAATTGGCACTCCTGTTTCAAATCTTTATTATAATCCCGCCGATAGAGAATTCCTGATTAATACGTTGGATAAAGATGGTATGATCAGGGATCATGAATTTAAAATAAAGACAAAAACCAATGAAATAAAGCCTGTTTCATTGAATGCTAATTTAATATCGAAAGCTAATAGTTTTCAAAAACATATTGCCGGGGCAATAAGAGAAATTTCTGAACGTAAGCGGAACGAGGAGATTCTGCTTGAGAGCAAAGAAAATTATAAATCGCTTTTCGACAGCATGCTAAATGGGTTTGCCTATTGTAAGATGCTTTTTGAAAATGGTCAGCCAAGTAATTTTATCTATCTCAATGTGAACAAAGCTTTCAATGCATTGACCGGTTTAAAAGACGTCGAAGGAAAAAGGGTGTCTGAGGTCATTCCGGGAATAAAAGAATCTGATAACAATCTTTTTGACATCTATGGCCGGGTTGCTTTAACGGGGATACCTGAATCCTTCGAAATGCATGTTGAATCACTCAATGATTGGTACTCTATTTCGGTTTACAGTACTGAAAAAGAGTTTTTTATTGCTGTATTTGATGTTATCACTAAGCGTAAAATTGCAGAAAAGGAATTAATCGATGCTAAAGAAAAAGCCGAGGAAAGCGACCGTCTAAAAACAGCTTTCCTGAATAACATCTCACATGAAATCAGAACCCCATTTAACGGTATACTGGGTTTTTTATCTTTGCTCCAGGATCATGATCTGTCTGATGAGGAAAGAGAAGAGTATGTTAATGTCATCAATCAAAGTGCTGATCGTCTTATGACAACTATAAATGATATTGTTGAAGTATCACATATTCAGACAGGACAGGTGAAACTGATGATACAGGATACAAACATCATCTCAATTACAAATGAAATATACGAAAAGCTAAGCCCTTTTGCTAAAAGCAAAGGTTTGGACTTAGTGATAAAAAACGACTTGCCTCATAATTTAACCAACATACTCACAGATAGTGTAAAACTAAATTCAATACTTACAAATTTGATTGGCAATGCTTTGAAATTTACAAAATCAGGTTTTGTTGAAGTGGGTTTGAGTTTGAAAAGTGATTTTCTGCAGTTTTACGTGAAAGATACCGGTATTGGTATTTCCGAGAACAAACAACAAATCATATTTGAAAGATTCATGCAGTTAAATGTATCGAATACCAGAGAATTTGAAGGCCTGGGATTGGGTCTTGCCATCGTGAAGAAGTATGTATTCATGCTTGGTGGGAAGCTTTGGCTTGAAAGCACGGAAGGAAAAGGCACAACATTTTATTTTACAATCCCTCACACTGTTTAGTTGATTGGGTGAATATTAAATCTGTTGGTATTTTAAAAAGACTGACCGAATAATAGGCACTTTAAGTATTCACAAGAATTGAAATTTTGAAGATATCATGATGGCAAATGAAAAAATTATTTGGGGAAAGGAATTATCAATTGGTAATACTGACATTGACGAAGTGCACAAAAGAGTGATTGAAATATACAATGAATTGATTGAATATGATGATTCTCAAGATAACCGTGAGGGTTTTGCATTGATTCTGACTAAGATGACAGAATATTGTTTAATACACTTTAAAAAGGAGGAGGAGTATATGAAAAAACTCTCTTTTCCGGATTTCAAGACGCATAAGAATTATCACAAAGACTATATCTATAAAGTTGCAATGTATAACATTGATTTAAAAGGCACTAATCCTCCTGAAATAAAAGAGGTGATTGTCTTTCTAAAAAAATGGTGGGTCGATCATATTTTGAAAATTGATAAAAAATATGAAGACTACAGGAGAGAAATTAATATTGATTTGAAGTATTAAAATCTTTCATTACAGGTAAGTTGTTAAACAGCTAAATGCCACTTGCTGGTGCGGATTTGTAATCCGCACCAGTAGGATTGGTTCTAAAAGAGGATGTCCAAAAAGCCATTACTTCCCATTACTTCCCAGTTTTAAAATATTAAACCGTTTAAAATCAAAAATCAATAATTTGTTGTCTTCATATTGTTCCAGGACAATTTGAATAGTAGCATTTGCCATATAAAGACCAATAATTCCGGGGACAAATCCCATTATACCGATTTCATTTCCTTTCGGTATGTCTTCCTGATTTGGAGGTTCAGGATATATGTCTCTCAGGTTTTTACTCCCTTTATAATTAAATACGCCCATTTGTCCTTCAAAATTCAGAATGCTTCCATACACCATAGGTTTATTCAACTGCACACAATCATCATTCACCAGGTATCGGGTTGCAAAATTATCCGGGCCATTTACTATAATATCGAACTGTGAAATGATATTTACAGCATTCGATTCCTGTAATCTTTCATTGAAAACGATACAGCATACATTTGGATTCGCCGCATGTATTCTTTCGGCTGCAGTTATTGCCTTAGACTTCCCAATATCTTCTGTTGTGTATAGTATCTGTCGTTGGAGGTTATGAATCTCAACGGTATCGAAGTCAATAATCCCAATAGTTCCTACACCGGCTGCACCCAGATATTGTAAAACCGGACATCCTAATCCTCCAGCCCCGACCACTAAAACTTTTGCTTGTTTTATCTTTATTTGTCCTTCAAAACCAACCTCGTCCAACATTATTTGTCGGCTATAACGGTTGGTTTCTTCTTCGGTAAGATTGTCCATGATTAATATATTGTTTCCCAATCTTTCCAAACCGGCTCATAACCACTGGCGGTAATAACAGCTGCTACTTGTTCAGGAGTCCGTTCATCGCTCATTTCAAATTGTTCTAAAGAGTCCTCATCAACACTGTACCCTCCGGGATTTGTCTTAGATCCTGCACTCATTGATGTGGTCCCCAGTTTTATCAAATTGTCTCTAAATGAAGCCGATTCTCTGGTAGAGATAGATATTTCCAGGTCTTCATTAAACAGGCGGTATGCACAGATTAACTGCACAAATTCTTTATCATTGATATGATAATTAGAAATATCAACACCTTCGGCTGGGCGAATACGTGGAAATGCAATTGAGTATTTCGATTGCCAATAGGTCTTTTGTAAATAATTTAAATGAAGTGCACAAAAAAATGAGTCAGTACGCCAGTCATCTAAACCCAATAAAACACCCAGCCCGATTTTATGCATTCCTGCAAGCCCAATCCTGTCAGGAGTATCAAGACGATTATAGAAATCGGCTTTATTCCCTTTGAGGTGATAGTCTTTGTATTTTACTTTATTATAAGTTTCCTGATACACTAAAACAGAATAAATGCCTGCCTTTTCTAATTGACTGTATTCCTCTTGTGTTAAAGGTTGAATTTCAAGGGATATATTGGCAAAAAGGGGCCTTACAATCTCGATAGCCTTCATGAAATAATCAACATTCACGACTTGATTTGACTCCCCTGTGACCAATAAAATATGGTTATAGCCATATCCCTTAATGACTTTGATCTCCTCCAGAATTTCTTCTGAAGTTAAAATCTTCCTTTTTATTTTATGATTTGCACTAAAACCACAATACGTGCAAATATTGCTGCATACATTGCTTAAATATATGGGTGCAAAAAGCTGAATGGTATTGCCGAAACGTTTTTGAGTAAGCTGATGACTTATTTGTGCCATCTGTTCTAAATAAGGCAATGCTGCAGGTGAAATCAATGCTTTAAAATCTTCCAGTGTTCTGGATGTTGCTGCCAATGCAGCTTCCACATCTTTTGATGTTTTGGCCTGAATGGATGCCTGCACTTCATCCCATTCATATTGATCGAAAGTGTCTTTAAATTGTTTCATTTAGAAATTGAGTTAAGGGACTTGAAGCAATAGCATGAAATGTTTTACCGGCCAGTTTGCTTTCAAAAGCCAAACGGCCTGCTTGTACAGCTAAATTAAAAGCAATAGCCATTTGTACCGGATTACCTGCAACAGCAATCGCAGTGTTTACCAATACGGCATCTGCACCCAATTCCATGGCCAAAGCTGCATCGGAAGGTGAGCCAATACCGGCGTCTATGATTACCGGGACATTACTTTGTTCGATGATGATTTGTAAAAAGTCGTAAGCTTTCAATCCTTTATTACTTCCAATTGGTGAGCCTAAGGGCATTACTGCTGATGTGCCTGCATCCTCCAATCTCTTGCAAAGGACAGGATCGGCATGAATGTAAGGCAAAACAATGAAACCAAGTTTTGCCAATTCTTCTGTGGCCTTCAATGTCTCAATGGGATCAGGCATTAAATACTTCGGATCAGGGTGGATTTCCAATTTCACCCAGTTTGTTTCTAATGCTTCTCGCCCCAATTGTGCTGCCAATACTGCCTCTTTTGCTGTACGGGCGCCTGAAGTGTTGGGTAAAAGATTAATGTGAGGGTGTTGTAAATGAGACAACAAAGCATCTGTGTCTGTTTCGAAATCCACCCGTTTTAAAGCAACCGTAACCATTTCAGATTCCGATGCCAATACTGCCTGCTCCATTAAAAGAGAAGAACCAAATTTACCTGTTCCTAGAAACAGTCTTGATTGAAATACTTTACCTGCTATGGTTAACTGATTCATATAAAAGTGTATTGAATTGTTGTATTAATAATTTTTTATCAGGATGATTTGTAATGATACCAGAAACGGCCACTCCATAAACTCCTGTTTTCATGATTGCTTGTACATCTTCTAAAACAACACCACCAATGGCATAAACCGGAATAGTGATGTGCCGTATTAAAAGCGCTTCAATGATTTCTTCATATCCTTTCAGCCCCAGAATAGGGCTAAGTTTTTCTTTTGTTGTTGTAAAACGCAATGGACCTAATCCAATATAATCACAGCCTTCTTCAACGCGTAACAAAACATCTTCTAACGTGTTGGCAGTTCCTCCGATTATTTTATTGCTGCCAACTATCCGGCGGGCTTCAACAACTGAAATATCCGTTAAACCCAAATGCACTCCATCGGCATCTACAGTATTTGCAATATGCGGATTGTCGTTAATGATAAATGTAGCGGCATGATCTGTACAAAGTCGTTTCACTTGTTCTGCCAATGTCATTACCTCATCGACGGTTGCATTTTTATATCGTAGTTGTATCCAGGTGCAACCTGCGTTAAGTGCCTGTTGAATATTGTACAGTTGGGCCGGTGCTGTTGACCCTTGCGATATGTATTGTAGTTTGTTAAACATGATGGTATCCCAATAGTGTATTGTTACTTCCCAGAAATTGTTCAATGTATTTCTTTGCATTGATACATGAGGCCGCCAAATCAAATCCCAATGCAAGGTTTGCTGTAATGGCAGCAGATACGACACAACCGGATCCATGCTTTGCATTAACTGCAGTTGTATTAGCCACTAACTTATTGATCCCCTTTTTAGTGTACAAATAATCAACGCCTTTTTCTTCTTCGTTATGTCCACCTTTTAATAAGACATTACAATATATTGCCAGCTTTTGTGCTGCATCTTTTGAATTATCTGCAGGCATTAATTGCAATACCTCATTGTAATTTGGTGTAATCAAAAATGATTTCGACATAATATCAAAAAGTTGATCTTCATTCATTTTCTCATGGATGAAATTAAAACCACTGCTCGATCTTAGAACAGTATCAATAATGATTTTTATCTCTTTATTCTTTTGATGAATGATAGACACAATATTTTTTAACGTTCCGATGTTTTCTACAATACCAATTTTTATTGCCTTCACATCATAATGAGAAAGCATTTTTTTCAATGCAGTCAAGATGTCATTTTCTGCTTCCCACCTGATAGAAATAAAATCATTTTCAGTTTGCAGTGTTTGTGCGGTGTTAATCCCTAGCCCATACACTTTATGTTGTTCAAATGTCTTGATATCTGCCAGTATTCCCGCACCGCCACAAGGGTCGAAACCGGCAATACTCATCACTACCGGCCTGTTTGCTTCCATGCTTTTTGTAATGTTTTAAATTGTTGTATACTCTCGCCAGGTTTTTGCCAGATGGTTCCTAAGGCAGCTACACCGTAAAATTCCATATCAAGAGCCCTTTGCATATTTGTGGCATCAATTCCACCAATGGCAATTGGTTTCGGATGACTTGACTGAACCGGGAAAACAAAATCATTCGGAATTGTTGATGTGTATCCCTGTTTTGAAATACTGTCAAAGACCGGTCCGTAAAAAGTATAGCTAAAACAAGATGACAGGTTTAGATATTCTTCTGTCAGATGGATTGAAGTAGATAGAACTTTCTTTTCATTCACTAATTGGCAAAGCTTTTCTTCAGTCGATTCTTTCCTCATTACCTCAGTAAAATGCAAACGCTTGATTCCAAAATCATCTGCAATCGCATGATGTTGATGTAAAGCAATCCGATGAAGGTATTGAGAATTAATCTTTTCAAGTAAAGTGACTAATTCATCAATTACAATTCCCGGTTTTCTGAGATGCAATACTTCCAATCCCTCTTCAAATAAGGTATTGATGATCCTGGCTTCTTCAACTATGGTGGATGGACTAGAAATTATGATTAACATTTACAGATATATTTCTTTACCACGTTCAATGAACTCCTATGATTTTTCCTGCATACTTGTTTCAGCATATTCTCTGATCTCACGCGTTATCTGCATAGCACAAAATTTAGGCCCGCACATTGAACAGAAGTGGGCGACTTTAGCACCTTCAGCAGGCAGAGTGGCATCATGAAATTCACGGGCTGTATCGGGATCGAGTGCCAGGTTGAACTGGTCTTCCCATCTGAATTCAAACCTTGCCTTGCTCATTGCGTTATCCCTGTATTGAGCACCTGGATGGCCTTTTGCAAGATCAGCTGCATGTGCCGCAATCTTGTAAGTGATTACACCGGTTTTTACATCTTTTTTCTCCGGCAAACCCAAATGCTCTTTTGGCGTAACGTAACAAAGCATAGCCGTTCCGTACCATCCAATCATGGCGCCTCCAATTGCAGAGGTAATATGGTCGTACCCGGGGGCGATATCCATTGTCAGAGGGCCTAAGGTGTAAAAAGGAGCCTCTTTACAATACTCCAGTTGCTTTTCCATGTTGTCTTTTATCATGTGCATCGGAACATGACCCGGACCTTCATTCATCACCTGAACATCATGTTTCCAGGCAATTCTGTTGAGTTCTCCCTGTGTTTTTAATTCGGCAAACTGTGCTTCATCATTGGCATCGGCAATACTGCCCGGCCTCAAACCATCACCCAAAGAAAAGGCAACATCATACTGTTTCATGATCTCACAGATTTCTTCGAAATGGGTATAAAGAAAATTCTCTTTGTGATGAGCAAGACACCATTTGGCCATGATGGAACCACCTCGGGAAACAATACCGGTCATTCGTTTTGCCGTCATGGGAATGTAGCGTAATAACAAACCGGCATGAATGGTAAAATAATCTACACCCTGTTCAGCCTGCTCTATCAATGTATCACGAAATATCTCCCATGTAAGATCTTCAGGTTTTCCCTTTACTTTTTCCAAAGCCTGATAAATTGGAACTGTACCTATTGGAACAGGAGAATTGCGAATAATCCACTCACGGGTTTCATGAATATTTTCCCCTGTAGATAAATCCATGATGTTATCTGCACCCCAGCGACAGGCCCACACAGCTTTCTCAACCTCTTCTTCGATGCTGCTGCTTACGGCACTATTACCTATATTCGCGTTGATTTTTACAAGAAAATTCCTGCCAATAATCATTGGTTCTGATTCAGGATGATTGATATTGGCCGGAATAATTGCACGACCCGCGGCAACTTCATCTCTTACAAATTCAGGAGTGATCATCCCTTTGGGGGTATTAGCGCCAAAACTATTGCCTGGATGTTGCTGCAATAATGTCTGATGCTGTCCGTCCAGCTTGTGTTTCAATGCATCAATGTGCTGATTTTCTCTGATGGCGATATATTCCATTTCAGGAGTGATTATCCCTTTTTTGGCATAATGCAATTGAGTTACATTTTGACCATTTTTAGCCCGCAATGGGTTTTGGATATGTTCAAAACGGAGAGTATCCAAAGAAACATCTTCCTGGCGCTGTCTACCATAAACTGATGACACTTGCTCTAACTGATCAACGTCATTTCTGTTGCGTATCCAGTTCTCACGCAAACGGGGTAATCCTTTTTTAATATCTATCGTTGCATGTTCATCTGTATAGGGGCCACTCGTATCATACACTATTACGGATGGATTCTCTTCCAACATGCCATTTGTTAATTTAGTAGGAGAAAGTTTTATCTCCCGCATAGCCACTTTAATGGAATGCAACTTACCATCCACAAGTATTTTTCCTGAACCAGCGAATGGTTTACATGAAATGGTTTCTTGCATTGAAGCCTTTTCTGCTTTTGTCATACAATTCAATTGTTTTTAAAGAAGTGATTTTAATGATAGTGACTTTGATTGAGACCGGACGTTTTATGTCTTAAAAAGGTATTTCACTTTTAATGCATGGTTCTAAAAATGGAATTATCCGCCCTGAAAAGCGGTTATAACCAAGACATTATCATTGGGCTGTAATTCATAAATACCCCATTGTGTTTTATATACAATGACATTATTAACAGCAACGGCAATACCTTTTTGCTTATCCCCTATCCAAAGATCTAAAGCATCCTGGATAGAAGATTTTGTATCAATTTGACGCGTGTGATTGTTGAAAGTAATTTCCATTCCTTTGAAAGTTTTAATATAGCTCTAGGAATGGCAAAAAAGTGGAAGGATGTATCTACTTTTCCCTTCGGCAGCATTATCTGCATCAGGTTCGCAGGGTATTCTCTCAGCCTGTTAAGGCACCCCTAAAGTCAGGACAAATGTATATAAAAATTCCAAATAGAATTCAAATAAGTAATAGGCATTAAACAATGTCGTATTTTATTATTTGTTTACGCTGTGTTCAGGATTGAAGAATAACTTGAAAAGTTACATAATGTGGCTGATCCCATTATCCTCACAATTTATTTCAAAAGAGCCGGGATAGTAAAATAAAACGTTGAACCTTTCCCAGGTTCGCTTTTCAGCCAAATCTCGCCCTCAAGCATCTCCAGATAAGATTTAGTTATTGAAAGACCAAGGCCTAAACCTTCAAATAGTCTGGTGTTTGTTGCATCAGCCTGTTTGAATAAATCAAATATATACTTTTGTTGGTTTTTGGAAATGCCTATCCCTGTATCTTTTACAGAAAACTCATAGTACAAATCAGTTTTACGAATGTGAATATCTATTGATCCTTGTTTCGTGAATTTTATGGCATTTACTATCAGGTTTGAAAGTATGGTTTTTAGCTTTATGCCATCAGTAAATATGGACACTATTTCTGTGGGTAAATCATTGCTGATTGTGAATATCAGCCCATTGCTTTCTGCTATAGATCTAAAGCGACCCGACAGTTTATCGGTCAGTGTTTTGATGTTGGTATCAGATAATGCAAGTTTCATTTGTCCTGTCTGAATCTGTGATATTTCAACAATATCGTTGATGGTTTGCATTAACCGATCTGCACTTTGATTGATGAATCTGATATACTCGTCTCTTTCACTTGTTGTCAGATCATCGTCTTGTATTATCGACAGAAATCCAAGAAGACCGTTGAACGGAGTACGAATTTCGTGTGATATGTTATTCAAAAAAGCAGTTTTTAAACGGTCGCTTTCTTCTGCCCTTTCTTTGGCCGTTATTAATTCCTGCTCGGCAAGCTTGCGATCGGATATATCGTGCTGAATTCCAAGAAAACCAATGATATTCTTCTTCTCGTCAATAATTGGTGTAGCTGAGGCTTCGATATTTATCAGAGTCCCATCCCTTCTTTTATTGATGATTTCATATTTTACCTCATCGCCCTTCAATAATGTACTCCAAAATACTTCATAAAATGACTCACCGGCTTCTCCGCTGCTTATAATTTGCGGAGTAGCTTTACCTATAATCTCTTCAGAGGAGAAACCGTATAATGAAGTGAAAGCCGGATTGACAAATGTGAAGATGCCATCAATGTCAGTCAGAAAAATTGCTTCACCTGAAGTATCTATTGCTTTTTTAAGTTTTAGCAGCACCTCTTCTGCTTGTTTGCGTTCGGTAATGTCTGAAATAGAAACGATACTTTGTTTCGTGCCGGATATCATCCCGACATTAAGAATGACATCCCGTTTTTCTCCCTTTTTATTAACAAGTTTTACTTCATATTTTTTTGGAGCTAAATCAGGATTTTTATACCTAAGCTGTTGGTTCTTCAGCATTTCCGGCAAACTCTCAGGAGCAAAAGATTTATTCCATTTCTGTCCAATAGTTTCAGTGGGAGTATATCCCGTAATGGAATAACACTCATTGTTTGCCATAAGGATAATGGCATTCTCGTCACAAATAAATGTTGCTGTGCCGGTAGATTCAAAGATTTCCTGATACTTAACTTTACTCTCCCGCAATGTCTCTTCCAATCTCTTGCGCTCGGTAATATTTGATGCTATCCCATCAATTCGTTTTAGTTTTCCGTTCGTGTCGAGGGTGGGTTTCATTTTTACTTCAATCCATCGTATTTGTCCATCGGCATGAACTATCCTGTACTCATGATGAAGGTTCTTCCCTGAAAATAAAACCGGATTACCGGCATCAACGATTAGTTTATCTTCCGGAACTATGATTTCATACCATAACATTGGATTATTGAAAAACGCTTCCTGAGAATAGCCGAATACTGCTTCGTGTGCAATAGAAACCTGAAGCATTTTGTTATGAATCACATCTACCGAAAAAACAGCTTCCTCAAGATTATCATGGAGATTTTGCAATTCACTATTAGCCTGATTAAGCGCTTCTTCCGTTTTCTTCCACTCTTTTTGTTTTTTTACTTCTACCAAAGCCCGACGGACTGCAAAGGCAAGCCGACCCAACCTATCTTTAAGTATATAATCGGTAGCTCCCTGTTTGAGTAATTCAACAGCTGTATCTTCACTAATTGTACCCGATACACAAATAAAAGGGACTTCCGGTTGCAACTCATGCGCCATTTTGAGTGCAGTATAGATATCAAATCCGGGCAATGTATAATCGGACAGGACAATATCATAGTCCCTGTTCTTTAGGAAAGAGTGATACTCATTTTCTCCGGCAGCAATGTCCATACTAACCAGAAAACCAGCATCAACAAGTATTTCCTTTATAAGTCGGGCGTCATTCAAAACATCTTCAAGACATAAAACATTTAACAGGGTAATCGATTTATCAGTTTTATTCATATTATGCTCCTCTTTCAATAGTCCATTCGTTAGTAATGATATTATCAGGCACCCAAAAGCTTATTCGTTAATGTTATCGATAATTCTTTTGTAAATTCATTCCCAACGAGTAACATAAAATTATTTATAAATTTTTAAAAAATTGTGATTGCAGGCCTTACTTTTAAATAAACCTTTTAAAAATCAAAAATAGTATAAAATAAAATATCCATGAAAATATAATTAGAGGGTTCTCGCAATATTTTTCAATTTACTTAGAAACTGTTTAAATTTCCCCGTAGGGGATAAATATCAATAGAAACATTCACATAATTTATCTTTTCCCCGTAGGGGATCAACCTTTAATGTAAATGCCCTACGGGCAAAAGAGAGGGGAGAAATGTATTTCTATTGATATTTATGCGGGCAAACGAAAAAACTAAATTTAAACAGTTTCTTAATATTGTTAATTTAACATAGGGATGGCCCTACATCGATTGTTTTAACTGATCTTTTTGAAAATCTATCAATTGCGATCTTTAGGCTTTATGATCAAACGCAATGACTGATCGTAGGTGATGTAATTCCAGACCCAGTTAATGAAAATCAGTAATCGGTTCTTGACTCCCATGATTGAAAAAAGATGAATAAACATCCAAACCAGCCATGCAAACAGCCCCTGGAACTTGATCCAGGGTAACTCAACGACTGCCAAGTTGCGTCCAATGGTCGCCATTGTTCCTAAATCATGATACCTGAACATCTCCATCGGCTTGTTCTTCAGAACGCGCCTGAAATTTTTTGACAGGAGAACACCTTGCTGAATAGCTACCTGTGCCAGTTGTGGATGTCCGACCGGATATTTTTCAGCGGTCATTAAAGCCACGTCGCCTATGGCAAAGATATTTGTAAAGCCCGCGACCCGATTGTAATGATCAACAACAAGGCGGTCACCTCTTGTATAACTGTCACCTGTTAATCCCTCAATCTTATTTGCTTTTATACCCGCTGTCCAGATCACGATATTTGTTCTGATTTTTTCAGAGGTAGTGAGAAACACATATTTTTCATCACAATCTTTTACAGAAGCTGATGTCAATACTTTGATATCTAATCTGTTTAAAAACTCGGCTGCTTTTTCTGAAGTCTTTTCTGACATTGCTCCCAACAGCCTGTTGTTTGCTTCAATCAGATAAATATTGATCTTGCTGCAATCCAAATCAGGAAAATCCTTGGGTAAGATGTGGTTGCGCATTTCTGCCAATGCACCTGAGATCTCTACACCGGATGGACCGCCCCCGACGACAACAATATTCATATATTGATCTCTTTCTTCGGGAGTAACCACTGCCAGTGCATCTTCAAAATTCTGTAAAATAGTGTTCCTGAGATCTAAAGCGTCGGCAACAGATTTCATGGTCTTGGTGCAGTGCTCGAGTTTGTCTAATCCAAAATAGGATGTTTTGGCTCCATGTGCCAAAACGAGGATGTCGTAATGCAGTGTTCCAACAGTAGTTATCAGGTCGTTGCTAAACGTGTCGATCCTGATTACATCTGCTTTTCGGATAAAAAAATCTTTATAGTGCTGAAATATTTTGCGCAGGGGAAATGAAATGGCGCTGGGTTCCAGACCGGCAGAGGCCACCTGATAAAACAGGGGTTGAAACTGGTGATAGTTGTTCTTGTCAATGATGACAACCTGATAGCCGGAATTACGAAGCTTCTTTGCCAGTGTTAACCCGGCAAAGCCACAACCTACAACTACAATTCTTTGTTTACCGGTATCAGGTATTGTAATCATGATTGTTATCAATTGAAGTTAAAATTGATTTTTAAACAGTTTGTTGTTGAGTATTCATTTACGTAGAGACGCAATATTTTGCGTCTCATGAATTGATGATCTGCAATACATGGAGACGCAAAATATTGCGTCTCTACACAGAAAAAAATGGTGTCATGAACCATTATCTTTCAATTAAATTAAAACATACAGAAATATCAAAATCGATATTCCTGTATGTTTTAAAACCCTATTCAGCTTTTATTGTTTTTGCAAAGAATGTTTTTTGTACTAAATCGTAAAAGATTAATCCACCGCCAATAACCATTAACCCATCAGGAACAAGACGAATCCACATCCAGAATTTAAGACCTTCAATGGCTTCACGCGTGCGGGCAAAGAAGTAACCGGATTCCATGGCTACCTGAGCCTGATGAATTCCAATAATATAGGTTGGTATAGCATATAACAATGTACCTATAGTCAGAATCCAGAATCCATATTTGCTTAATTTATCACTCCATTCATAATTATTTGCCAATGCATTTGCTCTGGAGGTCAGATAAAGGAATGCTATAGAAATATAACCAAATGCTCCCAACAGGGCAATATGTGCATGAGGCATAATTAAATAAGTTCCATGTGCATAGTAACTTATAGTAGGTGTGTTTATCACCATGCCAAAGAATCCGGCACCTATCCAGTTCAATACTGCAGAACCCGCAATCCACATAAATGGAACACCGAAACTAAAATTTTCCCCTGAATGCAACTTCTCACGTTGATTTTTTATTGCTTCGATAATCATTAATGCAATTGGTAGTGGCTCCAGGGCAGAAAATATACCGCCTATTGCAATCCAATATTCATCAAGTCCTTGCCAGAAATAATGATGGCCAACTCCTAATGTTCCACTTAAAGAAATAAGAAATATTTCGAAGAACATGACCCGAACAGCCGTTTTGTGTGAAATTAGGCCCAATGAAACGGTGAAGAATGCTATAACACCTGCCGCAAAAAGTTCAAACGTAAGCTCTACCCACAAATGGATCACCCACCAACGATAATAATCATCAACAGTAAAGTTTGGAAATATTTTGTTTATTGGCATCATTCCTGCCATATAAAGTGTAGCTATTGCAAAAGCCGACCAGATAATGGTATTTACGATTGGATTATTTGATGCTGCTTTTCGGATAAGTGAAAATATGAGTATGAACCAAAATACCAGTCCCACTACTAATCCAATACTCCAGACACGACCTAAATTGAGATATTCTCGTCCTTGATTTCCTAACCAAAACCAGACATTACGCATATGACCTGTAGCACCCATGTACAAACCAATCATACTTCCTACTGCAACTACTAATAATGCAAGCCACAAAACATCAACCAACCATGGATATTTATGATCTCGATTAGCTATCCAGGGTGCAATAATCAATCCCCCCACAAGCCAGCCTACGGCAACCCACAAAATGGCTAATTGCACATGCATCGAACGCAATACGTTAAAAGGTATGATTGACTGTGATAAGATTAAATCCTTGGCGGGTTCAGTATAAATATGTGATAAATAGCCTCCAAGTATTAATTGAACAAAGAACAACCCCGCTACAATTGGAATATATTTCAATAATTTTTTTTGCGATTTAAACATGGTTGTAACAACCAATGGTTCTTCCAGTTTTTCGTCCGGCTCTTTCTTAAACAGATATTCGTACGATAGAAAAATAACGACAATAGTCATTGCCCAAAGAATTAGAAATTCCCATAATGATACTTTGTGCGAATTGAACGTTAAATTCTGATCAACCAAAGGTTCTGCAGGCCAATTATTCGACCAGGTTCTTATGGTTCCGGGTCGGAACGACGAAGCAACTAACTGACCCCAATCAAAAAAGGCTGCAATCTTCACTGCTTCTTCAGGTTTGATTACTCCTCCTTTATATCCACGTCCCGGATCACCGTTGACTAACATATTCGTAATGTATTTTACATTCTCTTTATAGGCTGCGGCTGAAGCATTCGTATAAACAGTAGTTCCAACTAATAACGAAGTCTGTTTCTTTACATCTTGTATCACACGGACCTTAACCGCACCTCTTTCTATTTCTGTCAAGTCCTTGTTTTTCTTACCATACAATTGTTCTCCATAATAATCGTAGAGATAAACTGCCCGGTAGTGAAGAAAATCAGTTGTAAAGTCAGGACCTAAATAGGCGCCCATTCCAAGCATTGTTCCCCAGTCCATTAGGTCGAATTCCTGGAAATAGCCTTTACCGGCTACCACATCATCATAAGTATAAAGAACTTCGCCACTTTCCGATTTCACTACCTGTGGAATGGGTGGTACTTCTTTTTGAAGGTTTGCCGTGTAATAAATTAACGCGGAAACCATTACCAGAGCAATAATCCAAAAGGCTGATGATAAACCTTTCCTGCTCATAAACTTGTCGAGAAATGATTGTTTCATTGTTTTTTGTTTTTGGTTTAAAAATCATTGTATATACTACTACCTTATAGTATTTAAATAAAAAAAAATTAGTATCGTATCGCCTTATTAAAATCCATATTTGAAAGTGTAGTTTCGCGAAAAACTTTATTCAATTCTACTCTTACATGTTGCCAGGTCTCATGCATCGCGCAGGGATTTGTGCATGAGCATTTTTCGAATCCCAATACACAACCATTTAATTTATCCATGCCCTCAACAGAATCGATCACATCAAACAAAAAGATTTCATTGATACTTTTTATAAATGTATATCCACCCTCTCTGCCTTGTACGCTTCGTATAAATCCCGCTTTTGACAAATCTGTCATTAGACGCCGCAAATATTTATCAGAAACTTTTAATTCTTCAACTAATTGTTTTGCGGTATACAATTTATCTGGCTCTTTCGCCATAAAAATCAATATCCGTAATGCGTATTCAGATGTTTTGGACAATTTCATTATATACTACCTGTTTGTATTATTTAGTGCAAATATAAATGATTATATTTTATAATAAAGCAATTCCATAACTAATTATGCAGAATTTTTTTTCTTTCAATTGTCCAATTAGTACTAAATAAAAATAAATCAGCAGTTTACATGCAGGCATAAAAGAAACAAAAACAATCTATTAAAAAAGTACTGACAAATGAATCAGTACTCCGTTAAATATAAAGAACCCAATATAATTCTGGCGTTATAGAAAAGAATCCCGGCAAGATCTAAGGAATAAGAGATGCATGTTCAGAGGTTTGAGTGTGCCCTCCCCTTCCCTGATCCCCGGTTGTACCATTTCTACCACTTTGATGGGCATTGGCTTCGTGTCCTTCTTCTTCTCCTTCGGCAAAGTGGAAAAATTGAACATAAGCTTCAATATATTCTCTTCCTGCCTTAACATTATTGACATCAAATTTTTTGAGTGACATCACTTTATTGAATCGTTTTGTTAACTCCGGCATATTATCCTTCGTTACCAGACCTTTTAATGGAGTAAGGTTTCCTAATTCAATTGATTTATCGGCAGCTAGTATTTTCTCATCTATGGGAGTTCCAGATGGTTTTACCCCTGTATATGGCACACCTTCACCAGTGCGGTGAACCCTGACCAGTGTCTCGAATAGGTATTTATCCGAAAGTTTCTGTGCTTCAGGGCTAAGTACTCTAACTTTCATAATGAGGTTAAAGGCTTCTTTTATCTCAGCTTCATCCTGAGGACGAATCCATTTGAGAATATAGTTTACGTTTTTTTGGGCAATAGCTTTTTTGGCATCTGCAATTACAGGTCCATCCATTGTATCACAATGTGCAAATGTTACTAAAGGAGAAAGAAACAATATCGAGAATAAAAAGAGGGATAATAAACTGAATTTGCTTAAGCTATTACTTCTCTTTTGCGTCATTGAATTTTCTTCTGATTTGATTTTGATTCTTGTTTTCATGATTTTTTGTTTTATTATTAATGTATTAGTTATAAATGATTCAATGAGCAAATTTACCTTGCGCAAGAGGTTCAATCGCTCTGGTTTATAAAGTGGGACTTGTTTAAATGACTTTATTAGCCCCGGATTATAAAATGGGACTATTGATTTATAGAAATAAATTGGTGGAAACCTTACGAATTGGCCTCTTTGAATTGAGAAGGAGTAAGCCCGGTAGACTTTTTAAACATCCTATTAAAAGCTGATTTTGAATTAAAGCCACATTCAAAAGCAATTCCGAGGAGTGAATAATTCTTATATTTCGGGTCAGCAACAGCAGCTTTAAACTCCTGCACCCTATATTGATTTATATAATCGAAAAAATTCTGATGATGATACTCATTGATGATCCGGGAAAGGGTATGTGGTAGGATTTTCACTTCTTCGGCCAACTGATATAACGTTAATTCATTATTCAGGTATGGTTTGTTTGTTTCCATATAATCTGAGAGAGAAGAAAGATATTTCTGAATATCTTCCGCTTTTAAAAGAGATCCGGAATAAGGTATGTTTTCTGTTGAGGCATCGATGGATGGTTCAGAGATGTGGGAAGTAAAAATAGCAGGTTGATAAATTCCAAAGTAACCAACCAATATTATAAAAATAGAAAGGGTAAGAAATAGACCATTGATACAAAAATCATCTGAAAACAATAACAATATATGGTGCATGAAAAAGATAGTAACAAGTATTGTCCACGTAATCCCCAGGATAACAGTTAAATTTCTCAGCCAAATAAGATTTCTGTTTCCAAGTGCAGAAAAGGTATTAGTGATATTCTCCCGATGATTTCGAAGTAAACGAACCGACCAAAGAATATAATAAGGAACCGAAATGGCTGTAATTATAAGAAAAATGAAATAAGTAAAGGGTAACGCTATTTTTAAGGATGCATTCGTACCTTCAGTATTCTTTAGAATATCATTGGTCGAAAAGAAAATTATCAGGTATAAATTAAATAAGAGGAAAGGAATAAAATGCAGGAATATCTCCCGGACAGGCTTAAAATCATTATGGATTAATGATTTAACATACCAATATAAAAAAGGGCCGTTGAGCAGTAAAAGCGAAATGTATAAATTTATCAGCCAGGGATGCTTCAGGAAAAATCCTGCAGGACTAATGGTGTAAACTGAAACATATAAACCAAGAAATATCAGCCATGCACCAATAATAAAATCATGGAGCGCCTTTTCTCTTTTTTTGATCAGTAGAGCTGCCAGAAAAAAAGCCTGAAAAGCACCTATTAGTAAAATCTTACCAATTAGAAGTTGGTTCATGGTTTAAAATATTCCAAAAATACAGAATTATTGAATGCCTGTGATTTTATTAATAATCCCCCTTGAACAAGTAAACCTCAAATATTTCCAGGGTATAATTTATTAGCGCATTATTTATTTATGCAAAAGCTTGCATTGTTAAAATAATATAAATTATATTTGTGAGCGAATATTCACTTACCTAATTACATTAATCATTAAATAAACTTTAAATTATGAAAATCACCAGATATAAAGATCAACAAATAAAAGATACTCCTCACAAGATTGATGTCAGGGAGATGTATAACAAGGAATCAGCAAAGGTTATGCTCATGGCATTAAAACCGGGAGAAGGTGTTCCACCTCATAAAACTCCTGATGATATATTTTTTTACATTCTGGAGGGATCGCCAACCATTCTTGTTGGGAATGAAAGTGAAGTATGCACGATAGATACGCTTGTTGAAAGCCCTGGAGGCTCTTTACATGGAATCAGTAATAATTCGGATAGTTTAGCCAGAATTCTGGTTGTGAAAACAGCACGGCCTGTATAAATATTAAAATTAAAATACATGGTTCTATTGTACGATAATGTTGGTGATGTATGAAGGGCTTGTAGTTCTCCAGGGCAGAATCACAGAAAATGTAGGGGCCGCCCTTGTGGCCGCCCATGAGTAATGAAGATTTTAATGTTTTCCATGAACGGCCACAAGGGCGGCCCCTACATTTTCTTACAACAGAACCAAATACACTTACTTAAAGATTGATATTTATGGAATTTACTCCACGCCAGTTCGAGATTATAGAAGCAGCAGGTAAAATACTTACTGCTTCAGGAATAAGCGGACTGACTATAAAAAATCTCGCAAAAGAGATGAAATTTACGGAAAGTGCCGTCTACAGGCATTTTAAAAGCAAAGAGGAGATTATCATTGCAATGCTTGAATATCTGGCAGACAATATTGATAAGCGCTTTTCTATGGCTCCACTTTCAACAGACACTGAAGAGAACTTCAAAGCCTTGTTTGGTGCTCAAATCAGATATTTTAATACAAATCAACACTTTGTAGTGGCAGTGTTCTCAGATGGTCTCATGGAAGAAAGCCAACGGATCAATGAAAGTATCTTTAATATCATGAAAGTTAAAATGAAGTATCTGTTACCCATAATAGTTGATGGACAACAAAAAGGGATTTTCACTGACGTCATTTCTGCTGAAGCAATGATGCATATCGTGATGGGCGCTTTCAGACTTCAGATGTTTAAATGGAGGATGGCAAACTTCAGTTTTGACATCAACCAGACTGCAGATAACATGGTACAATCTATATTAACATTAATAAAAAAATAGGGACAGGTCGCGACCTGTCTACATCATACCAATAAATAATTATTCATTTAAAAAAAGGAGGACTTATGACTGATTCTATGGATGTATTGAATGGCTTAATTGTAGTTTACACCTCTTATGCCCTTGCAATCATCTCCCTTGTTGCGTGGTTCGCATACAAGATCACCAGAAAGGGGGGTGAAAAACAGATCAAGCCTGCAATCTTTTACACCTGGGTGGGATTTTTGATCTTACTGGGTGTTTCGATTCACATTGTGACCTACAACACGATCCCGTGGGCTCCAATGGATCTGAACCGGAAGGAGATTAAGGCTGACAAGACTTTTAATATCACCGTTGAGAAGCATGTGTTTCATCTTCCATTTGAGAAACTGATGATCAAAACTCATGACAAAGTACTTTTTAATGTTACTTCAAACGATCTGACCTATGGTTTTGGTTTGTTCAGAACCGACAACACGATGTTGATGCAGATGCAGGTAGTGCCAGGACATGTTAACGATATCCTCTGGCAGTTTGACAAACCCGGGACGTATACCATCCGTTCTACAGAGTATTCGGGACCTGCAGGTACACAAATGATCCTGAAGGATGTTGTTGAGGTGAAAGATTAATCTACCGTTAACTCAGTAATTACAGGTTTTGACAAACATTAAAAATATTATAAGATGAGCTTTATCAATACTTTATTAAATGGAGAGCAAAACGCTTTTAATGCGAAATCACTGACTCCCATGCAAAGGATCACGCTGCGTTTTGTTGTTGTTGGATTAGTCTATTTCGGACTGGCTGCCCTGGAGGGTATGTTGATGCGGATATATGAGGTCATTCCTATTCCCGGTTTCGATACCGGTCACTTCTTTGCCATGATGACCGTTCACCCATTGGTTGGGATCTTCGGATCTACATATATGGTTGTCTTTGGCGCCTTTTTATTCCTGGTTCCCTTCCTGATGAAGAAACCGTTGTGGAGTCTGAAACTGGCCCACTGGACATTTTATTTGATCACTTTTGGAACATTAACCATGTGGACAGCAGGTTTTGTTTCTCATTATTCACCACTATACACCCTTTACTGGCCTCTTCCTGCTGACACCACACAATTCAGTGCGCTGGGCGGGACTTTCTTCATCCTGGGTATAGCCGTGATCATGGTGGGAACGATGTTGTATGTGGTCAATATATTCAAAACAATCGTTTATACTCCCGAAGGCTGGGAAAAACAACCTGCCGGGAAACTGATAGCTTCTGCATTAGGAGTAAGCGGTTTTAAGAACCTGTTCTCTTCGAACAAAAAAGAGCATCTGGTTTCTCTTCCTGTTGCTGCTATCGCTCGCGGAACTGTTGATGTCATGCTGAACAGTGTGATCATCACCTTTGCCGGTGTACTGATCCTGATCTATCTGGTGGCAGATCTAATGGGTATCAGTTTAAAATCTACAATCATAGATGCATTGTTGTATAAAAACATCTTCTGGTGGGGACTCGACCTGGTTGCTGACGGCCTGGTATTGATTTTTGTTGCCGGTACATGGTATCTGTTGGCTACACTGATCACCGGGAAGAAACTATTCATGGAAAACTTTGCACGTGCTGCCCTGCTCCTGGAGTTGGTAGTATCGTGGACTGTATGGTCGCATCACCTGATGTCTGATCAGGGTCAACCCGGAATCCTGAAGGTGGCTTCGGGCGAAATGGTTACAGCCTTTGAACTGATCACCCAGGGATTGGCGTTCTTTATTACTTTAGTGACGCTGTGGAGTGCCCGTCCGCTCAAGATGACCAATGAACTCAAGTTCCTGTTGGGTGGCTTACTGGGCTTTGCTTTGGCTGTTCCTGCAGGCATCCTGCAGGCCGACCTTGGATTGAATAGGATTCTGCACAATACCCAATGGATCATTGGCCCTCATGTACATGTTGCTATCCTGATAGGACTCACCATGACCCTCTATTCGGCCATCTACTTCCTCTTCCCTATTCTGACCAATGGCGCTAAGTTGTACAGTCAAAAGCTGGCTAACTATCACTTCTGGGCCTTTTTGCTTGGAGGTATCGGGATGGGAGCCTTCATGGGAATGGCAGGAATGAAAGGAATGCTACGTCGTTCATTGTACCTTCACGGAGAATATAATACCTATATGATTCTGGCCGGAATCTGTGGATTTGTCCTCTTCTCTGCATTCGTGGTGTTCTTCTACAACATCGTGATGAGTGTGGGGATTAACGGGGTTATTGGAATATTTAGTCCATCAAAAACAAAGACAAAAGAGCTGTTGCCGAAACCGGTTATAGCTTAGAAACTGTTTAAATTTAAGAAACCGAGAAAAGAATGGTGTCAGGAACCATTTATTGCATAAATGGTTCCTGACACCATTCTTTTGAACATTAAAAACAGATGGGTGTTGATTGCATTCATCTGTTTTTTAAAATACCTCTCCTGTGGATTTGAAAATAAAAAAGAAAGACCGCTTACTCAAATGGTTTAGGAAATATCATAAATGGCCGGGGCTGATCTTTGCTCTTTTCATTTTACTCTTTTCTGTTTCGGGTATTGTATTGAATCATAGAGATCTGTTTTCTTCGGTAGATGTCAACCGGAAATGGATCCCCGGTAGTTATCATTATAAGAACTGGAACCTTGCCGCTGTGAAATCTGCAGTCAGTCTGCCCGATGACTCTTTGCTGATCTTTGGGAACATTGGGATATGGAAGACAGATAGCAGTTTTACTAAGTTTAGGGACTTTAATAAAGGATTCCCGAAAGGTATTGATAACCGCAAGATCTATTCTTTATTATCTACACACAACCATCGCTTACTGGCGGGCACATTATTTGGCCTATACGAATACATGGACGGATGGAAAAAGATCGTTCTTCCGGTAGTTGAAGAGAGGATCGTGAAGGTGCTCGAAAAGAAGGACTCACTGATTGTTATGACGCGTTCGTATATTCTGACTGCGAATATAAACGATAAAATATTTAAATTCAGCAAAATAAAGGTCCCGGCAGGTGTAGACTCCAATGATAAAGTGGGACTTTTCAGAACTTTATGGGTGATCCATAGCGGTGAAATCTATGGAACTGTTGGGAAGTTACTGGTTGATATGGTCGGACTTCTTTTTATACTGATCACGCTTTCAGGAATCTTTTACTGGTTTGCGCCACACCTGGTCAAACGGGTCAGGGAATCGTCGAAAACAGGTGTGAGGAAAGTGAACAGGTTTTCTTTGAAATGGCACAACAGGTTGGGGTCGTGGGCTATTGTTATATTGCTCCTGACGACTATCACCGGATCATTCCTTCGTCCTCCCCTACTCATTCCGATTGCCTATACAGAGGTAACGAAAATTAAATACTCTAAGCTGGATAATCCGAATCCCTGGGCAGACAAGTTCCGTGATCTGTTGTATGATGAGGAGTTGAAGCGATATATCGTTGCAACCTCTGATGGCATCTATTATTCTGACGATGATTTTGGTTCTGTACTGCAGAAGTATCCGGTGCAACCTCCGGTAAGCATCATGGGAATCAATGATTTTGAGAAACTCTCAAAGGGAGAATATCTGGTTGGGAGCTTTTATGGCTTGTTCCGTTGGGTACCTGAAAAGGGAATCATCCGGGATAACGTTACCAAACTGGCTTTTGATCCGGCCAGTCTGGAGGGATCTCCATTTGGAGCCGTTGCTGTTGCGGGATATATTGGTACTTCAGAAATCCACAAATATGTTTTCGACTATTCGGGTGGAGCTATTCCGCTTGGGAAGTCAGGGAAGTTTACGCCAATGCCGGAAGAGATCATCAAAAAGAGTCCGATATCATTGTGGAATTTAGCTCTTGAAATCCATACAGGAAGGATATGGGAATTTCTAATCGGTCCGTTTTATATTCTCATTGTTCCGCTGACGGGAATAGCGTCGGTATTGATATTGATTACGGGTTTTTTCGCATGGTATATCCCCTATCGGAGAAAGCGCAAAAGCAAAATATAATTTGTTATATTAAAGTGTATTGTTGAAAATGTAGGGGCCGCCCTTATGGCCGCCCATGGATAATAAATATTTTTAATATAAATAAATTTTATCCACATTTCCCATGGGCGGCCACAAGGGCGGCCCCTACATTTAAAACCTTTATTCGTATTTAATGACTTCTGTTGGGCAACTGTCCACCGCCTCTAATATAGCCGCTTCGTACTTACTAAAATCGACACCATTTTTCACAATCATCGTATCCGGTACTTCGAATACTTCAGGACAGGCTGATTCACATGCTCCACAAGCGATACAATCGTTCTCACTTTCGTCGAGCCAAACTCTTTTAATTGACATAGCTGTAAGTTTTAAAATAGATTTATAAAACAAAGATAAGAATAAAAAGATTATAAAAAGACATCAATGTCTTTTTATAGTAATAATGTTGTATATTTGTAGCTGAATCTAAAACTAAAAATTATGAGCATATCACCAAATTCATCTGTAGGCGAAATAGTAAAGTTAAATTTCAAAACCGCCCCCCTGTTTCTTTCTCATAACATTGATTATTGCTGTGGAGGCAAAAAAGCGATATCAGAGGCATGTCTTGAAGTTGGCATTAACCCTGATCTGTTGATTTCACAATTGGAATCATTGATTTCGGAATCAGATCCTGACTCTGAATACATCAATAAACTGAGTCTTACCGACCTGATAGACTATATCATAAAACGACACCATAGTTATGTAACCGAAAGCATTCCTTTCCTGAATACCAATCTGGAGAAACTCTGCAGGGTGCATGGCGAGAATCATCCTGAACTGTTTAAGATCAGAGAACTCTTTAATGGTTCGGCCGAAGCCTTGACTGCTCACATGCAAAAGGAAGAAAATGTATTGTTTCCACATATCAAAGGGTTGGAAACTGCAAAGAAAACGAACACGCCGGTCCCTGTTTCTCACTTTGGTTCAGTCTCAAATCCGATTGGAATGATGCTTGCAGAACATCAGAACGAGGGAGAACGCTTTGTTGAAATTGCAAAACTCTCAAATAATTACACACTTCCTGATGGTGGTTGTACTACCTATGATGTAACGTTGAAACAACTCAGGGACTTTGACAATGACCTGCACCGTCATATTCATCTTGAAAATAATATTTTGTTTCCAAAAGCAATTGCAATCGAAAAGAGCTATCTTTAAAAATTAAAAAGATTGTATGCTGAGTAAAACGACTGAATATGCCATCAGGGCTTTGGTATATGTATATATCCAAAACCTTGAAGGCAAAAGACCGGGGTATAAAGAGATCGCAATGGAGATAGATTCACCCGAGCAATTCACAGCTAAAGTGTTGCAAAACCTTGCCCGTGCTGAATTGATCTCTTCGATGAAAGGAAGAGGTGGTGGATTTTTCTTTGTGGATGCTATGATCCCTGTGACTTTGTACGAGGTCATCCGCGTAGTAGAAGGTGAAAAGTTTTTCTCTAAATGTGGATTCGGGTTAAAGCTATGTGATTGTGAGACGCCATGTCCTTTGCATGAAGACTATTCTAGTGTGCGGGAAGGTTTTTATCAACTGGCTAAAACCCGTACCATACAATCACTGGCTGGCAAGGTCAATGACCATAAAGCAGTACTAATAAGAATTTAGAAACTGTTTAAAATTAAAGAAAAAGGTTATGTTGTACGATAATGTTGGTGATATAGGGAGGCCCCTGGTGGGTTTCCAAGGCAGAATCACAGAAAATGTAGGGGCCGCCCTTGTGGCCGCCCACGAGTAATGAAGATTTTT
>Ga0209430_1000734_pt1 | contig 29735 bp, 29 predicted proteins | sample BarGraIncub1133A_FD_184504 | JGI IMG/M metagenome (GOLD analysis project Ga0209430, IMG submission 184504) | Arctic peat soil microbial communities from Barrow, Alaska - Barrow Graham LP Incubations 11-33A (SPAdes) (version 2) | ecosystem: Environmental > Terrestrial > Soil > Wetlands > Peat... | reverse complement strand
TCCAGCGCGGTCGAGCAGCCCGTCCTGCGGCGCAATCTCGACTACTTCCACATCCTGGTTGAAGAGATAGGTCTTCAGTACCTGCCGGGAAAAGGGGCTGACGCAGCCATCCACAACGATTTTGGTGCGGCCGGTCACGCGCAGCGCCATCATCGCCGCCTCGGCACAGGCGGTGCCGCCGTCGTACAACGAGGCGTTGGAGACATCCAGCCCGGTCAGGCGGCAGATCGCGGTCTGGTACTCGAACAGCGCCTGCAACGTACCCTGTGAACATTCCGGCTGATACGGGGTATAGGCGGTGTAGAATTCGGCGCGGCCGGAGAGGTGGTCAACAACCGCGGGTATGATGTGATCATAAAAGCCGCCGCCGATGAAATTGGTCACACCCTGGGTGTTGTCTCCGGCAATAGCCTGCATCCTGTCGTATGTCTCGAACTCGGACATGCCGGAGGGAAGGTTGAAGCTCTTGGCCCGCAGTTCTGAAGGGATCGGTGCGAAAAGGTCCTCAACACTGGCAACGCCGATCACGGAGAGCATTTCCTGAATCTCCTCCGGCGTGTGGGGACAGTAGTGGCTGTCGTTCATGAATATATATCTCCCGTAGGGGCGATTCTTGTAATCGCCCGTCGTTGGGCAAACATAAGGTTTGCCCCTACAATGTTTTAAGGTAGTCGTCGTACTGCCCCTGGGTCATCAGGTTCTTCAGCTCCGCTTCCTCGCTGATTTCGACCTGAGCCATCCAGCCGGCATCTTCGGCACTCTCGTTGACGGCTTCCGGAGCCGTGTCCAGTGCTTCGTTCACTTTGACCACTTTACCGGAAAGCGGCGCAAAGATATCGCTGGCAGCCTTGACCGACTCGATACTTCCCAACACTCCAAACTGCTTGACGACCGTGCCGATCTTCGGCAGCTCCACAAAGGTGATATCGCCCAGTTCATGTGCCGCGTGGTCGCTGATGCCAACAGTTCCGACAGTTCCTGCTACCTTAACCCACTCATGTTCCTTCGTGAAATACATGCTCATTGTCAATTCCTCCCTTATTTAGTCATATGTACTCAGAGTCAAAAACATTTACCACGGAGACGCGGAGTCACGGAGTCACGGAGAGAAGCAATACAATCAAATATAAAAAGCTCTGCTTTCTCGAATAAAAACTCAGGGTTATTCCAGCAGTATCTGGTTGTGATTTTCTCCGTGTCTCTGTGTCTCCGTGGTGAAAATTCTTTCTGTTACGAACGTACCGACCCGCCCTTGAAAAACGGCAGTTCACAGACGGTCGCCTCCATGCTGACCCGCTCGTGGCTGATGGTAAGCGGTGTACCGATGACAGCCAGTTCCGGTTTGACAAAGCCGATGCCGATCCCTACACCGAGCATCGGTGAGAACACACCACTGGTCACGTTGCCAACCGTCTCCCCTGCAGAGCAGATATCATAATGATGGCGTGGCGAACGACGACCGGCAACCTCGAAGGCCACCTTTTTCCGTGCCAATCCCTGTTCCTTTACCCGCAGCAGCGCATCCTTGCCGACAAAGTTCTTGTCAAAGTTGACGAACCCCTCCAGCCCCGCCTCAAGCGGTGTGGTTTCCTCGTCGATGTCACTGCCATAGAGTGAATAGCCGACCTCAAGGCGCAGTACGTCACGCGCGCCAAGACCAGCCGGTTTTACGCGTTCGTCCGTCAACAACAGGTCCCACAGCTCACAGACTTTTTCCGACGGAATGAAAATTTCATACCCCAGTTCGCCGGTATACCCGGTGCGGCTGACAATCGCTTCGACACCAAGGATATTCACCGTGATAAATTTGAAATAGGGAATCGTAGCGACCTCCTCCCCAAAGATTTCAACCATAACGTAGCGGGAGAGCGGCCCCTGAATGTCCAGCTTGCCGGTAGCTGCGGTAATATCGGTGAATACGCCACCTTTCAGTCGTCCCTGGATAACGGCAAAATCCTTCGGTGCCGTGGCGGCATTGACCACGATCATGACCTTGTCCTCGGCCAGGCGAAAGACGATCAGATCGTCGATGATCCCCCCCTGCTTGTTGAGCAGAAAGCCGTAACGTGAACGCCCGAGAGGAATGGTCTTCACCGAAAAGGTAAAAATATCCTCAAGACCGCCAGCCTCGAAATCGCCCTGAAAAATGAATTCACCCATATGGCAGATATCAAAGAGTGCTGCCTGGGTGCGGCACCAGCTGTGCTCGGCAATGATTCCCTCGTACTGAATCGGCATGTCCCAACCGCCAAACGGCGCCATCAGCGCATTCAGGGCACGATGCCGACTGCAGATCGGCGTTGCTTGAAGCTGCTCATCCATTGTATATTCTCCTCATGCTGGTATTGTTTTTTGCTGCTGGTGTTCCGGAAGGAGATTGTCGAGGAAGAATCGGAAGCACAGTGTAACGTATAGTACTAGGTCGAAATTATCTGGACATGTTAGTGTAAATGTTTGCCCCGCGCAACCTGAAAAACATACCTTTTCGAGAAGGACTGCCATGCCTGCACATAAACGCCCGCCGGCGAAATACCAGCCCAAAGGTCTCCCGGTCATTTACGAGGACAAGGACATCATTGTGGTTGAAAAGCCGAGCGGCCTGCTGACCATGGGGACGGAGCGGGACAAGTCGAGAACGGCCCACTCCATTCTTAACGACTATGTCCGCAAGGGTGATCCCCGCTCCCGAAACCGGGTCTATATCGTCCACCGCCTGGACCGCGACACCTCCGGCATCCTGATCTTTGCCAAGAGCGAATCGGCCAAGACCTTCCTGCAGGGAAACTGGGATAGTACCGACAAGCATTACCTTACGATCGTACATGGTTCTCTGACGCCAAAGACCGGCACGATCAGCAGTTACCTGGCCGAGAACTCCGCCTTTAACGTCTATTCCACCCCCGACCAGACGGCGGGAAAACTGTCCCATACCGAGTATACGGTCCTGAAAGAGACCAAAGGGTTCAGCCTGCTGGACATCCACCTGCTCACCGGCCGTAAGCACCAGATCCGGGTGCAGTTGTCGGAAAAGGGACATCCGGTCGTGGGAGACAGAAAATACGGCAGACAAAACGATTCCTACGGCACCCTGGCACTGCACGCGAAATCAATCTCCTTTACCCATCCGGTCAACGGCAGACGACTGACATTTGAAACCGGCATCCCCGATTTTTTCACCCGCTTGGTCGGGAAGATAGAACTACCGGCAGCATGAATCCCGTGTAGATAGTGTGACAAGCCATGATCATTTCCGCCAGCAGACGCACCGACATACCGGCCTTCTATGCCGACTGGTTTATGAAGCGAGTGCGGGCTGGTTACTTCTACCGGGTTAACCCCTTCAACAGCAGGCAGGTCACCGGTTTCAGCCTGAAGCCGGAAGATGTGGACGCTGTCTGCTTCTGGACCAAAAACCCGCGACCGCTCATGCCGTATCTGGATGAGCTGGACGAGCACGGCTTGAACTACTACTTCCAATTCACCCTCAATCACTACGCCAAACCCTTCGAACCGCATGTCCCGCCGCTGCAGGAGCGCATCACTACCATGATCGAACTGGCAGGACGCATCGGACCGGAGCGGGTTGTGTGGCGCTACGACCCGGTCATCCTCAGCAGCGCTACTCCGGCATCGTTCCATCTGGAACAGGTTGAGGAGATTGCGGCAAAAGTCTGCACCGCAACCCGCCGGATAGTGATCAGCTTCTACGATTTCTACGGCACGGGGCGTGGGCGTCTGAACAGGGCTCTGACGGGAACCGGCATAACGCTGGACGACATCACCGCGCCGGAGCAGAGCGATACGCTCGATCTGGTTGCACGGGGATTCAAGCGAGTCGCCGACCTCCACAACCTGCAGATATTCTCCTGCAGCGAAGAGGTTGATTTGACGCCCATCGGCATCCGGCACGGCGCCTGTATCGACGGCGACCTGATCCGGGAGCTGTTCGGCGTGAATGTCCCGTCAAACAAAGACAAGAACCAGCGTGCCGCCTGTAACTGCGTCGCATCGGTGGACATGGGGATGTACAACAGCTGCCGTTTCCGCTGCAGCTACTGCTACGCCAACTTCAACGAAGGGATAATCGAGAGCAACTGCCGGAAGCATTATCCGGATAGCCCGGCGCTGCTGTATGAACATGATGCTGAAATTGAGATCAGGAAAATGATCCGTCAGAAGAAAAAGCTGTAAAGAATAAACAGCGAATAAACAGTGCCCCTCTCCCTTTTTGGCCGAAATATCCTGTTTTTTGTCATTGTGCCACAAACGTTCTCGCGCTAAGCTGGCATCATGAAACGTCCCCCCACGCACAGACACAACCTTTGTACCAAGACGTTATTGGGCAGATGTTGTATAAAAGAGGACATACTGTTTGAAAGATCCTGAACCACCGCGTATGATGACCGCCAGAATCTGATCGGGGAGAAACAAAATGGAAGTGTAGTTGATGTATATCGCCCTCGGGGCGTTCGCAGGGATTTTGGCAGGCCTGCTCGGTGTCGGCGGCGGTCTGGTGATCGTGCCGGTGCTCACCTTCATATTCACCGCCCGGCATCTGTCGGATGCTCACATCCTCCCGTACAGTCTCGGCTTCGTCTATCTTCCCGCACTGCTCGGCATCTCCGCCGCCAGCGTTGCCACCGCCCCGCTCGGTGCAAAGCTGGCCCACAGCCTGCCGATTGATAAATTGAAGAAGATTTTTGCCCTGCTGTTGCTTGCGATGGGAACGAAGATGCTGTTGAGTTTGATGTGATCTTGTTTTCATACTTACCGGACATATGTTCCATTTTGGCAGATCACCGGTTCACGCGCATGCGCGTGAACCGGTGAATAACGAGTTGAAACAGAAAAAATCGGGTGTTCTTAATGTGGGATATTTGGAATACGGAGCACCAAAAGTAAATTGAGAGTGGGGAGAGATTGGTTATGGATACTGTCATTCAAGTAGAAAAAATCATCCACGACTTCTGGGCATCCGCCCCAAGTAACAGCCTGCATCTCGAAACCGGAGAGAAGGCTTGGGCAAAACCGCATGTTGCGATAGCGCAGGGAGATGACCCCCTGTTTCTCCGCAACAAAGAGATGATAGGTCCCTTCCTCTGGACGCCTGAAGAGGCCTATGCCCTTGCATTTCCCGATACCCCGGCACCTGCCGGCGAGTTACGGGTCATCAGCTATGTATTGCCGCAGACTCCGGAAACACGTGCTGACCAACGTATGGAGAAGACCATGCCGGCTGAACGCTGGGCACGTTCGCGTTTCCATGGCGAAGAATTCAACTGCGACTTGCGTCTCCATTTGGCAGAGACCCTTACGCTGGCAGGGCATCCCTCAGTGGCACCAGAGCGTTTACCCGGTTTCGGCTATCAGCATTCGGATCGCTTCGGTTTGGCCTCAAACTGGTCGGAACGACATGTCGCATTCGTTGCCGGGCACGGCACTTTCAGCCTCTCCGATGCTATGATCACCCGCTGGGGGAAGGCTGTCCGCTTTGGCTCGGTGGTGTCGCGCATCAATCTTCCGGTTACAACGCGAGTTTACGGTGATGACCATCACGCATGGTGCCTCTGGTATGCCAAGGGGACCTGCGCCGCCTGCACAAAACGCTGCCCGACCAACGCCATCACGACAATCGAGGGGCACGACAAGCAGGCCTGTTTCAACTATATCCGGGAAACAACTACTCCCTACGCCACCAGAACCTACGGCACCGGCGCCACACCCTGCGGTCTATGCCAGGTCAAGATCCCTTGCGAGGCCCAAGTGCCACCAGCGTTGCTCGAAACGACCTGAGTCAGAGTAAAAACAAAGAACCACGTCCATTAGGACTGGGCTTTATGAGGCTCAAAAAACTACATACACACAAGAAGGAGTAACCCATGCAGAATCGCACAACAATCGGCATACTGATCTTTGACGATGTGGAAGTGCTGGATTACTGCGGACCTTACGAAGTTTTCTGCTCGGTGCGCCTGAACGAAGAGAAACGGCGGGAAGAGACATCGCCGTTCGATGTCCTGCTGGTGGCTGAAAAGGGCGATGTAATCAGGACCAGCGGCGGCATGCGGGTACTGCCAGATGTGACCACGGCGGAGTGTCCGTCGCTGGATATTATGTTGGTACCAGGTGGTTGGGGCACACGGCGCGAAATAAGCAACGAACCGCTGCTGGCATGGATTGCGAAGCGAGCCAAAGAAGTGGCAACCGTCACCTCGGTCTGCACCGGCGCCATGCTGCTCGGCAAAGCAGGAGTGCTGGCCGGACGGCATGCCACGACACACTGGAAATCGCTTGTCTGGATGAAGGATTCATTTCCGGATGTGATTGTTGAGGAGAAGCTTCATGTGGTGCGGGACGGCAACGTCTTTACGTCAGCGGGCATTTCTGCCGGTATTGATCTGGCGCTGGTTGTAACGGCAGAATACTTTGGCGAGGAGATCGCCCGTTCAACGGCGCGGCACATGGAGTATCCGTTTCCGGACAGCCTGGATCGACGGGTCTGAATGTAGAGACGGCAAATCTGCCCATTTTTTATACGCGCCACATCTTTTTGTACACCCTTCTGCATGTCCGCCACTGCGTAGCTACTTGATATTACTATGCATTATTTCTTGGCACGGCCTGTGCCGAGCTATTCCGCAGACTGGTATCAAGAATATTTTCGCAACGTGGAGGCAGACATGACATCACCGGCACCGAGAATCCGTCCCGAACGTTTTTATAAGGCCGACGACACAGGAGTTACCTGGGATATGTCACCGCGGCCATCAGGCACCGGTGTTCTGAACCTCTCCGGAGACCTGAAGCCTGGATGGCTGGGAAGACTTTCATCAAATCTGTCGAGCAATAAAATAAGTATTTTGAATGGAACCGCCCTGAAGCACTCTCCACTCCGCTGGGACGCCTCTTTTGAAGTTGCCTCGGACCCTGGCTCTGCAGTTACGTTCAAGGAATTCAACCCACTTCCGGCCGTTACCGGAACAACGGAGCGTGTTGCAAGCCCTCCTCTTAATTTATCTGACTATCAGGTTGAGTATTCGACACGTCACGGCGGTAGTATCTACACGGAAATTTCAGGAGCCGACTGTATCGGCTTCCTCTATGGCGTATTGCGAATCTTCAGCTTTTATTCCCTGTTCCCGACAGAACTGGAAATTTCAACAAAGGGCAAAACTGCACTCGACAGATTCTGGCTGAAAGGTATCGGCGCTTCAGTGCCGGAAAAAGACGACATATCCGCTCTCCACAGACGGCTGTCCACGATGCTTTCCGGCAAGGCATGATCAACCACGAAAAACAACCCACACACAGTCTGCAAGACAAGACCCCTTATCGAAGACTCTGAGTGTCAGGCCTACATTTTTGACAAGAGTCAAATGCGTAGGCCTGACGCTATTGAATTTCTCCAAAATAGCCAGCCATTGCAGATGATGGTTGACAATTTTACTTAACTGTCTAAAAATTTGGCCACGACTAGCGACGGACTGACCACAGTCTGCAACGGATATGTAAAAGGAGCGTAACACATGAAACAGCGAAAACTGGGTGCGCAAGGATTGACCGTATCGGCTCAGGGGTTGGGCTGCATGGGGATGTCGGATTTTTACGGCAAGCGGGACGAGACGGAATCCATCGCCACCATCCATCGGGCCTTTGACCTGGGGGTGAACTTCCTGGACACCTCCGACATGTACGGCCCCTTCACCAACGAAGAACTGGTGGGGAAGGCGATCAAGGGGCGGCGTAACCGGGTGGTGGTGGCCACCAAGTTCGGCATCATGCGTGCCCAATCATCCAAGGAAGGCTGGGCGCCGATCACCGGCATCAGCGGCAGGCCCGAGTATGTCCGTTCGGCCTGTGATGCCTCGCTGAAACGGCTGGGTGTCGATCATATCGACCTCTATTACCAGCACCGCGTGGATGCCGAGGTGCCGATCGAAGAGACCGTCGGGGCCATGTCCGAACTGGTCTCGGCCGGCAAGGTCTGCTACATCGGGCTGTCCGAGGCGAGTGCCCCGACGATCCGCCGTGCCCATGCCATACATCCGGTCTCCGCGCTGCAGAGTGAATACTCGCTCTGGACCCGCGACCCGGAGGACGACGTGCTGCCGACCCTGCGGGAACTTGGCATCGGCTTTGTCGCCTACAGCCCGTTGGGGCGTGGTTTTCTGACCGGTCAGTTGAAGAGCCCCGACGACTTTGCGGCAGACGACTACCGCCGCAACTCCCCCCGCTTTCAGGGTGATAATTTTACGAAAAATCTGGAACTGGTGGAGCGGATCAATGCCATTGCCGAGCGGAAAGGGATTACCTCCGGTCAGCTGGCTCTCGCCTGGGTGCTGGCACAGGGGGACGACATCGTGCCGATTCCGGGGACCAAGCGGAGGAAGTATCTGGAGGAGAATGTCGCCGCAGCAGCGGTGAGCATCAGCGAAGCGGAAATGCTCGAAATCGCCGAGGTTCTGCCAAAAGGTGCGGCCGCCGGGGAGCGCTATCCGGAGTCGTTGATGTCGTTACTCAACCGCTGAATCAGATCTTTCCATACCGACAAGGAACCGCCATGTTTATTGTATCCGTAACCTATCAACAACCGCTGGAGGTGGTTGATAGCCACCTCCCCGCCCATGTCGCCTTTCTGGACAGCTACTTTGCCAGCAACATTTTCATCGCCGCCGGTCGCAAGGTTCCCCGCACCGGCGGATTTATCCTGGCACGCGGCGTAAGCCGCACAGAGCTTGAGGCAATTTTGGAGCACGACCCCTTCAAGTCCAACGGCGTTGCCACCTACGAGGTCACAGAATTCACCCCGAACCGCACCGCACCGGAGTTTACTCAACTGCTGAATCTGTAGATGCAGGCGGAGAGTATGCAACAAGCATCAAGATCCCCGAAACTCCTTACGATACCGGGATGGGCTTGTGCTGAATGCCTTGCTGAAGTGCTGCCGCAAGGAAACCTCGGAACCGAAACCCGACTGTTGTGCGACATGATCGATAGATGCGGCACCCGTTTCCAGCAGTCTCTGGGCCAGATTAAGACGCTGGTTCAGAAGCCAGTCGCCGACGGTGCAACCGGTGAGTTGGCGAAAGCGGCGGGTGAAGGTGCGACGGCTCATTATGAAGTGTTCCGCCAGTGAATCGATGCTGTGAGGTTGCTCCAGATTGGCCTGTAGCCACTCCAGATGCGTAGCAAAGTTATCCTCACCGGTTGAACGGCGAATCGGCTGTTCAATATACTGGGACTGCCCCCCTTGGCGATGTGGCGGCACCACCATCCGCCGGGCAACCCGGCCGGCCAGCTCCGCCCCGTGGAAACGCCGCAGAATATACAGACAGCAGTCGATCCCCGCAGCAACTCCCGCCGATGTAATGATATCGCCGTCATCCACATACAGCACGTCCGGCTGCACCCGGATCGTCGGATAGCGCCGGGCCAGCTCGTCGGCCCACTTCCAATGCGTGGTCGCCGGTCGATTTTCCAAAAGCCCCGCCGCTGCCAGAACATAGGCTCCCAAACAAAGCCCGACAACCAGCGCTCCCCGCGTATGGGCTGCCCGCAAGGCCGCAAGCAGCGACTCCGGCGGCAGTTCGCCGGTATCCCGCCAACTCGGCACCACCACAATATCAGCAGTTCCCAACGCTTCGAGACCATGCTCACTGACGATGCCGAAGCCGGCGTTACTTTGCAGTATCCCCTCTTCGGCGGCACAGGTCAGCACTTTGAAAAGTGGCGGTTCGCCATCGAAGCGCACACCGGCAAAAACCATGCAGGGCACGGACAATTGAAACGGGCTGATGTTGTTGAAAACTATTACTGCCACTTTTTTTATGGACATCGCAGACTCCCGTTCACGCAGCAACAAATGGCCTGATTTTGTCTAATATTGACATTTGGGCCACTTTTATTCAAGGGCTAAATGAGCGATGATACGCTTAGTGCAACCCATTTCCCCTCAATAAAAGGAGCAGGATCATGAGGAACCAGACACGTAGAGCCCTGATTGTCATCGATGTGCAAAATGATTATATTGGCGGCAATGTGCCGATTGAATATCCGCCGGTTGAGCAATCCCTGGCCAACATCGGCAGAGCAATGGATGCTGCCAAAGAAGCCTCGATACCGGTAGTAGTGGTTCAGAACATTCTTCCTGAAACCATGCCGATCATGGCCGGAGGGACGTACGGAGCAGAACTGCATAGCAGCATTACCGGGCGCGGCTGGGACCATTACGTGCTGAAAGATCTTCCCAGCGCCTTTGCCGACACCGGCCTGGAAGAGTGGCTCCGGAAAAACGATATCAATACCATCACTGTAACAGGGTACATGACGCACAATTGTGATATATCGACTGTCATCGATGGCCTGCATATTGGATTCACCGTGGAATTGCTGTCAGACGCCACCGGTTCGCTTCCCTATGCCAATCGGGCCGGCAGCGCCACTGCCGAGGAGATTCATCGGGTGATGACCGTGGTTATGCAGGCGCGCTTTGCTTCGGTGATGACTACCGACGAGTGGCTTACTGCCATCAAGAGTGGTGAGACACCGGCACGGGACAACATCTACGCTTCCAATCAGCGTGCAAGACAGTTGCATCCTGAGCATTCTGACGTGTCGGCGCTGATAGCTGGGGGTATGGCGGGATGACGCAGGAGTTTCGCTCTATCAATGGAAAATCACCTTGATTCTTATCTTACCTCTGTTGCAGGAAGCGTGCATTCGTAGTCATTGCACTTTGATCCTGTTCGTGGGAAATTAGCGACATGAAAACTCATGCGATCTATAAAACCACTGCACACAACACGACTCGCACCATGGGACACCTTAATCTTCGCAAATCAACCCCTCCAAACCTCCCCTTATCAGGGGAGGCTTAAAGATGGGGGTTAGCTTAGATGTTACTGCGTACTCGCACATTCGGGGTTATTATTTATGACTGAAAAAAGACACAATCTTGCCCCGTTTCTGCTCCTCTGCCTGATCGGTTTTGCCACCTTTTTCAGCTCGTACCTGCGCATCCCGGTCATGCCGCTGTTTGCCGCGACACTGGGGGCCGGACCGGCCCAGGTGGGGACCATCAACGGGGCCTTCATGTTGACCGCCGGGCTGTTATCCATTCCCTCCGGTCTGCTGGCGGACCGCATCGGACGCAAAGTGCCGATTATTGCCGGCATGATCGCCACTGCCGCCTCTTCGCTGCTGGTGACACAGTGCCACCAACCGGGACAGATGGCGGCGGCCTACATCCTTTTCGGCGCCGGCCTGGCAGCCCTCGCTCCCGGCATGCTGTCACTGGTGGCCGACGTCATGCCGTCCGACCGGCTTGGTCATGCCTATGGCTGGTATACCACCGCCATCTACATCGCCATGACCCTCGGCCCGGCGTCGGGAGGCTTTCTGGCCAAAGTGCTGGGGCTTCGCGAGGTTTTCCTCGTCTCCGGAAGCCTGCTGGTGGTTGTGGCGCTGGTGGCGCTGTTTGTACTACCCCAAGGTCCTCCCCGCCACAGTACGGACCTGCAAGCCGCCCTGGCAGCCAGCTTCCAACTGCTGCACAACCGCCGCCTGCTCGCCTGTCTGTTGGCGACCGCCGGCAGCTGTATCGGCTTCGGTGTCTTTCTGACCTTTCTCCCGATGTACGCCTCGCAGCAGGGGTATGATCCGGCCCAGGTCGGCCTGGTCTTTGCCTCCCAGGCCGTTACCAATGTCGTCGGCAGGGTACCGATCGGGGACCTTGCCGACCGCGTTGACCGCCGCTGGCTCGTGGCTGTCGGCCTGCTCTGCCTGGCACTGTCGCTGATAGCGCTGGGGCAGTTCGTACAGCTTACGCATCTGATGGCCTGCGCCGTTGTCATGGGGGTGGGGATGGCTCTGACGTTTACCGCCATCGGTGCCATGATTGCTGAACTGGTCCCGCCCGTGCAGCGCGGGTTGGCCATGGGAATGTATAACAGCTGTGTCTACCTGGGGATGATGGCCGGTGCCACCGTCATGGGGCTGGCCCTGAAACGGATCGGCTATCCGCTCGGGTTTGCCGCCGCCGGCGGCATGGCTTTGGTGACACTACTGTTCTTTTTACCGATGATGCGGGAGAAGCGGCACCGGCCGGATTGCCAAGCCTGACAATCCGGCATCCAAACGACTATATAACCAGGAAGAACGAAACATGCACCATGAATTGCGTAACAAAAAAAGAGGGATTAGCGAAGCGGAAGCAAGAGAACTGCTGGAGCGGGGCGAATACGGCATTCTTTCCACCTGCGATGCCGACGGCCAGCCATACGGTATACCGCTCAGTTACTGCGTTATTGACGGCGCCATCTACTTTCACTGCGCCGTGGAAGGGCACAAGTTGAAGAATATCGCCGCCAACAGCAGGGTGTCGTTTTGCGTGGTGGGGAAAACCGAGGTCCTGCCGGACAAGTTCGCGACCCGACTTAAAACGATAACTTAGCAACTTGGAAGCCTGACCCCACTGACACTTGACCCCACTGGCACTGGGGCGGCTTAGGCTGACAGTCGGTGAGAACAACCATGACGTGCGGGAGGATTATCTGCCAGAAAATGTGCGCTGAAGGATTGCCAATGTTATGCCAGATCAGGCGTACGCAGCCGCAATACCAATCATACCGCGATAGTAACTGTCGTGACGCGGCTCCGAAATAATCGTCCTGATGTTCTTGTCCACTCTTTTGCGCGACAGGTACAGGTGGTAGATGAAGCCGGAAATACGGGTGTCGCCGATGATGAGGTAGCCGTTGATCATGCCGTCCACCAGATACACCCTTCTCCAGATATCCCCCTGTTGCCAGGTAACCGCCTCCCCCTCAAAACGTCCCGCCGACACAATCGGAAAATCGATATGCTTTTTCAGCACGTTGGTGTTGATGGAACCGCCGAAAGAGCCGTCGCCGTGAACCAGATGCCGTGCGGCGATGCGCGCCTGCTGCATGGCGTTCGGATAGGTGGCGAAGATGCCCTGCTCGCCGGTCACGGCATGTCTGGTGACGGCGACATCGCCTGCCGTGTAGATATCCGGATCAGCCAGCATCTGCTCATTGCTCGCCACCCCCTTGTCAGTGCCGCACAGCGCTTCGGAATTGGGAGACACACCGATGGAGACGATCAACAGCGCTGTCTCCATCCGCTCGCCGTTGGAGAATTCAACCGCCGTGAGCTGTCCGTTTGACGTGACGATCTCGCTGACCGTGTTCTTCAGGCGGATGTCGATACCGGTTTTTTCCACCAGCTTGCGGGTGGCGAACTGCCCGCCGTCTTCGTCGGTCATTTGCGACAACAGGCGCGTGTTCCGGTGAACCAGCGTTATCTCAAGCCCCCGGTGCCAAAGCGCCAGAGCGGCATCAACGCCGATAAAGCCGCCGCCGAAGACCACCGCCTTTTTGACGTTATGCTCCGTTATGTACCGGTCAATGGCCACCATGTCGGTCAGGGTTTTAAAACCGAATACTCCCTTGGCCACCAGCCATTCAGGACGCGGATACCAGCTTCGCGCACCGGTGGCAAAAAAGAGCCGGTCGTACGTTTCGCTCCGCCCGGAAACAGACCTGACAACCCGCCGCTCCGCATCCACCTCGACCACCGGGTCGGAGAGCCGCGCGGTGACCCGGTAGCGCTCGTAAAAATCCTCACCTTTCCAGTACACGGTTTTCAGAGGTTCACCGGCCAGATAAAACGGGATCACGCAGGGAGAATACGGGGCAAAACCCTCGTCACCGCACATGACGATCTCCCCGCCAAAACCCTCCAGACGGAGACGCTGCACGAATTCCGCTGCTGCCATACCGGTTCCGACGGTAATAATTTTCATTATTCGCCACCTCGGCGCCGCGCAAACTCCTTCCGGCGCAATTCCCTGAACAGTTCCATATGGGGCGGCATCCCTTCCGCGCCGAGCAGATAGGTGCGAAGGCTTTTCACCGCCTGTTTGTTCCTCAGTGCGTCATGTTCGGTATACTTCAGTGCCCCGGAATGGCAGGCATCCACACAGGCGGGGTTCTTGCCGTCCTTGATGCGCTCATTGCAGAGATCGCATTTATAGGCGACGTCGCGGTGATACTGCGAGCGGTGCGTGACCTTGAACGAAATAGCGTCAAAGGGGCAGACCATGGCGCACATGGCGCATGCCTTACAGAGAGCGGCATCCAGCAGCACCGCGCCGGTTTCCGCATCGCGGCTGATAGCCCCGGACGGGCAGGCGTTGAGGCAATCCGCCGGGTCGCAGTGGCGGCAGGAAAGGGGAAAGGCTTCGTGATCGATCCCCAGCACCCGCACGTTCACCTGGGTTTTCCGGTCGCCCAGGGCAGCCAGCAGGCTGCGGCCGGGGTGATGTTCCACTGCGCATGCGCTTTCACAGGCCTTGCAGGCCAGGCATTTTTTGTAATCGACAAATATCCGTTTCATGGCGGATCTCCCTGGTCAATGATGATGGTGGTGATGGTCGTGGTCGTGACTATGATTGTGATGACCGGACGCGGCAGTCGAACAGGTACAGGGGGGCGCGTTCAGCAGCGAAGCCAGCGCGGTAACCGCTACCGCGTAGCCGCTTTCCCGGTTTGCCATGATCCTGGTGACATCCGGATCGAGAGTTTCAATCATCGGCTCGGCAGGCAGTTCGATGATACGGTCGAATATCTCGTCCAGACGGCAGTTGTTCTCCTGCTGGAAACGCTCCAGCTTGGCACTCCCGCCGGGAGCAATCCGGTTTACCACCAGATAGACAAGCGGAATGCCGGTCTGTCGGGCCAGAACCGCGGAATGACATGCCACAGTCAGGGCGTTGAAGGTGTTGTCGGACACCACCAGACACTGGCCAAAACCTTTGGACAACGCCCGCCCGAAATGTTCCATCCCTGCCTGAGTGTCGAGCAGAATGGCATCGTTGTGACGGAGCGCCAAATGCCTGATCGTGGCGTCCAGCAGCACGTTTTCGGCGCAGAGGCACCCGCCCCCCGCCTGCTTGACCGTGCCCATAACCAGCAGGTTGAGATTGGCGCGGATGTTCAGGCCGAAGCGCTCCACCACGTCATCAACATCCGGGTTCAGCTTGAACATTGCCCCCCAGCCGCTCCGCCCCGGCCTGATGCCGGTCTTTTCTTCGATGTAATCGGCATGACGGTTCAGCGGCATGATCCGTGACACGGCCTCATGATCGAGCCCGAGCGCATGCGGCAGGTTCATCTGCGGATCTTCGTCCACGGCCAGGACGTTGATATTGTTGGCGGCAAGTACTGTTGCCAGGCAGGATGTGAGGGTGGTTTTACCCACCCCGCCCTTGCCGGTAATCACGACGCGCAGTCCTTCGGGTTGCGGTTGGCACATGTTTTTCTCTCCGTTAGCCCTGATAAACAGGATAAGTGCGTTAACGAAGTTATTTTCTGCCTGAAAAGCGCAGAAAACAACTTCTAACTTACTAAATTCCGAGTGCGCTACGCCGTTCCTTGACGATCTGTTCCATCTGATCGGCAGCAGCAACCGGATCTTCCTCGACAAAGAACCAGCCGCCCAGCACCTCTTTTGCATCCTGGGTAAGAATCTTCGTGACAACCGGGCCGCCCAGAATCGGCGGGAGCGGCCAGAGATGAACCGGAATGCCGGAACCGACAAAATACGCGCCGATGGCGACCGCTTTTTCCGTGGTCCATTCCGGCGCCGAGCCGACAATCGGCAGGTCGGAGATATCGACCTTGAGATGGTCGGCAATGCCCCCGGCCAGGTTGAGCATCCGCGAGCAATCCACGCAGGAACCCATATGGAGAACCGGCGGAATACCCAGTTGCTGACAGACCGCTTTCAATCCCGGCCCGGCCAGTTCCTGTGCCGAAAGATCCATCAGCCCGGCCTTGGCGGCGGCAATGGCCCAGCAGCCGGTGCCGATCACCAGGATGTCGCGCTTTATGAGTTCCTTGGTGAGTACGCGGTGGAAATTGTCCTGCTGTACCTTGACATTGTTGCAGCCGACAATGCCGGCCACCCCTTTGATGGTGCCGTTGACAATCAGGTCGATCAGCGGCTGGTAGGTGCCCCCCAGCGCCTTCAGAATCTCTTCGACCGTAAAGCCGACCACCGCGGTTGCCGTATGCTGCGGGATATACACCTTCGCTTTATTCCGGTTCGGATAGGCGTCAATGGCGGTTTTGATGATGCGGCTGGCAATTTCATCGGCGTGATGTTCGTCGAACTGGATGTGGAGTGCGCCGGGGATTTTGGCCTGTTCGCTGGTGGTAATGAATTTGGTATGGAAGCAGGAAGCAAGATCGGCGAGCGCCGGAAAAATGCACTGCACGTCCACGACCATGGCGTCCACCGCGCCGGTCATGATCGCCAGTTCGCTGTGTGACTCGTTCCCGGCCATGCCGACGCCCTGACGGAGCAGCACCTCGTTGCCGGTGCAGCAGAGCCCGACCACGTTGACCCGTTTTGCGCCCACGGCTTCCGCCGCCAGTTGGTTCGCAGCCGAAAGCGCCATTTCGGCCACCTTTGCCGACAGGATCGGTTCATGGCCATGGACAACCACGTTGACGCTCCCCTCTTCCAGCACGCCCAGGTTTGCCTTGACCGATTTTATGGTGGGGGTGCCAAGCAGGATATCCTGCAACTCGGTGGCGATCATTGAACCGCCCCAGCCATCGGAGAGCGAGCAGCGGATTGACTGGGCCACCAGCGAAAGCGGATCGTGGTCACAGCCGAAATGGGTGCGGTGCAGGATGTCCACCGCCTCGCGGTCAATGCCGCGTGGCAGGAAACCGGTTTTTGCACCGGTTGATTCAAGCAGGGTATTTTCAAGCGTTTTCAGACGTTCAAACCGTTTTACCGGCATGTACTTTTTCAGGAACAGGAGCGGTTCTTCTTCCTGGTTGCCGAAGCAGTCTATGGCAGCGTGCGCAACATCCGCAGCAATCTCCATCTGCTCGCGTCCGTCAGTCGGAATGCCGAGGCGGGTGGCGACAGCGATAAGCTTGTCGTTATCAGTGATATGGTAGTCGGTATTGGTTCCGTTGGCAACGGCCCTCAGCAGCAGTGCCACCTTGCGGCCATGATCCGAGTGAGAGGATGAACCGACCGCAGCCATGCGCGCCAGGTTGCGGGCCACAATGGCATCGGCGTCGGCCCCGCACACGCCGCGGGTCGGCCCGTCGCCAAACGGGTCGATGCGGCAGGGCCCCATGGAACAGATACGGCAGCAGGTGCCGAGTTGGCCATAACTGCATTGAGGCTGCTGTTTTTCATGCCGTTCCCAGACATTGGAATACCCTTCACGGTCGGCAATCCGCAGCATTTCAACCGCCGCCGGGTCAACGCTCCTCGGGTCATCATGTGTTGTTATTGCTTTGTCCATAATTCCTCCCCCCACAGTTAGCTTACGGGTTCAGAATAAACGATGCGCTGTATACAATTAAACAATCAGCTTGTGGAAGGTTGCCGGGATTTGTAAATGGTGGGATTTTTCAGGTAAAGGGATATCAGGCAGATGAATCAAGATTACTTCAAGCCGACAGCGACCAGAAATTCCTGCATCTTGTCGCGACTGATCGGGATTCGCACTTCGCTCCCGCCAATCTCGACCGAACATTCGGACGAGTCACGCAGAACCTTGCGTACCTTGGCAATATTGACCAGGTAACTCCGGTGAATGCGGTGGAACATCTCCCCGGAAAGGCGCTTTTCCATTGCGCCGAGCGAGAGATCGCAATGGTACTCACCGGATTCCGTCCGGACCGTGGCGTAAATATTGTCAGCTTTGAAATAGACAATCTCTTCCGGCTTGATGAGATGAATTTCCCCATGGCAAGTAACCGGAACCCGCGTCAGTTTTCTCTCAGTTGCGATATACGGGGTGATGTCGTAAAAGAGCGCACAAATTTTTTCGTCGACAATCTCCCGGTCAACCAGCGGAGTCAGCTTGACGAGAAGATAGCGATCCTGTCCGTCGTTGCGGATGATCTTGAGGGAAAGGGGAATCTGGCGTTTCGAGTCGGTGGCGAGGCGGAGCATGTCGCTGACCTTCCGGCGACTCTCCTCTTTGTGAAAACTGAGGATATCACCCTGAAACAGTTGTTCCCGTGAGAGACCGGTAAAGAGAAGCATGAACATGCGATTGATATGGGAGACACTCATATCCTGATTCAGGATGACGATTCCCGGTTCGATATGCTCGATCATATTGAGCAGGGTGCTTTTCCCCATTCATCGTCTCCTTGTCACGGATTAGCGGGGGACATTGTATTTGTGTTATGTCTTTAAGTAAAGGGGAATGAGTGGAGATGGTTACCTGTCGCCTACTCGCTGAAATAAGACCGTCCGGGACGTTGTTTACTAACCGTCATTTTAATGTTAATGCTTTCCGCATGCCAAGAACAGCCCGCCTAGATCTTCCTGACCTTTTGCAGCACGTCATCGTCCGCGGTGTGGACCGCTGCGATATATTCCGCGATGATCAAGACCGGAGGCGCTTCCTCGTTAGCTTTTCGAAGCTCCTTGTTCAGACCGGCACCGAATGCCTCGCCTGGTCGTTGTTGACAAACCATCTCCACATCCTTCTTCAACCTCGCAGGTCCAGACTCGCACCGTTTATGCGGCGGCTTCTCACCGGATATGCAATCTACTACAACCTCCGACACAAACGCGCAGGTCATCTGTTTCAGAACCGGTACAAGTCCATAGTCTGCGATGAAAATGCCTATCTCCTGGAACTTGTCCGGTATATTCACCTGAATCCTTTACGTGCGGGAATGGTGAAAAATCTCGCAGCCCTCGACGATTACGACTGGACCGGCCACTCGGTCATCATCGGAAAGCAATCACTGGAAGGACAGGTTGTGGATAAGGTGCTTTCTCACTTCGCGAAAGGAAAACGCGAGGCAACAAGACAGTACAAACTTTTTGTTGCCGACGGTGTTGCGTTGGGTAAGCGCAATGAGCTAGGCGGAGGCCGGAGGATGACGAGGGAGCTACTGGAAGGATTGGGCGAAGAGCCTTATGACGAAAGAGTTCTCGGAGACGGGGAATTTCTTGAAGAACTACGGCAACGTCGGGAACTTGAATCAAAATTTACACATTCTATGGAAATCAAAGAAATAGTTGTTGCTGTTTGCCGTTATTATTTAATCGATCCCTCAGAACTACAACGCAACAGTCGAGCAGCAAGCATTGTAGCCGCCCGGAGCATCATCTGTTACCTGGCCGTCCGCCAAGTGGGACACAGCGGAGTCGAAGTTGGCAAACTGGTGAATCTGCGTCGTGCGGGAGTCAGCGTTGCCGCAAGCAGAGGTGAAGAAAAAGTGAAGAATAATCCGGTTCTCCTGACACTAATAGACAAATAAACAACGTCCCTCTAGGTCCCCCCCAAGCCGTGGGATAACGATCAGATTGTCAGTACGTTGAAAACGGCGATTAAGGATCAAGGGATCTGGATATGATGGAAAGCTCTAAATAAATATATCAGTGTTGTCGTATTGCAATCCGCAAAAAGAGCGATACACTTGCCTTGACGAACTTTGTTTCAGAAAGGCTATCAAGTGGCAACTATTTTGCATAGACAGACAGACAGACAGACAGACAGACAGACAGACAGACAGACAGACAGACAGAACTCTCCCTGACAAGTACATCTGTCAACAATTATTCTGATTGATGCCGTTACTAACCGGCGCTGCGGATTTTTCCGTGCGCCGGTTTTTGTTTTAATGTAGCGACTATGTACTGCGTGCCGCCCTGAACTTGTCAACATGCCTGACTGTATGTGTGATTTCTTTGAGCGGTTGGGTATCACGCAACTACTCGATAATGAATTGAAGGAACGGAGGCATTATGTCATTTCAGCCAATGAAGAATCTCTTGACCGTGCTGGTGGTAGTTCTTCTGATGGGAGGAGCCACAACCGCCTGGGCTCAAGAGAAGCTTGACAGTCCGCAGCCCATCCGGGATTGGGCCGCCGGATCAAGAATCCCGTGGACTGGTTTGGGTGGGGCGCGGACGTTCGTCTTCAGAATGATTCAAGCAACAATCCTTACTTGACCGATGCCGATCCTCCGGGGCACAGCTACAGCTTCGAACGTTTGCGCGTCCGTGAATGGGATACCTTTAGCCCCTGCAAAGAGTTTGAGTTCAACCTCCGCTTCACTTGGGAAGGCCTGCATTACTGGGCACCCCATTCTAAAAATGAATGGGATAAATTGGAGATTGTATTCGACAACCTCAACGGCAAGTTCTAGTTTCAGGAAATCCCGGCGACCCTGATCGTAGGCTGACAGGATATCGTCTTTGGCGAGGGGTGGCTGGTTTCCGACGGCACTCCTCTCGACGGCCCGCGCACCAAGTATTAGATCATTACAACGTTGGTTTTATCTGTTGCTCAATCTTTGGTAAACAATGTCAGTTAGCGTGAAATGGGAGGTTGTGATGGAAATATTGATCAAATCGTTCCGAGAATCACTGGAAGCCGTGGATCGTGTCAACGCGGTCAGAGGAGTTGCAATGAAATCTATCGCGTTGACTTTTTTGCTGGCGCTTTCTTTGCTGGCAAATCCTGTTTTGGCAGAAGATGTCAAGGCGGTTCGGCCGGAAAATGTCGGATTGTCGTCCCCCCGTCTTGAAAAGGTTGGCAATCTCATTTGCAACCACGTTGAAGAGAAAAAGATAGCAGGCGCGGTTGTGCTTATCGCCCGGCACGGTAAAATAGCTTACCTCGAATCATTTGGGCAAGCCGACATCGGCAAGCCGATGCGCAACGACACGATGTTCCGCATCGCCTCGATGACCAAACCGCTGGTGAGCGTGGCAGTGCTTCAGTTGTACGAGGAGGGTCGTCTGCTGCTTTCGGATCCGGTCGCCAAATACATCCCCGAATTTGCGCACCCGAAAGTGCTGGTAATGCTGCCCGAGGGATCCAACCCGCCATTCAAGCTGGTGCCGGCAAAACGGGATATCACAATCAAGAATTTGTTAACCCATACTGCCGGATTGCCTTATGGTTTTGATACGGCATGGTTTCCGAAAGACCCGCTGTACCAGCAGATGTTTTCACTGTATCAGGATGCGGGCATTAGCAGCGGCCTGTATGAAACCGAAGGGACCATCGGTGATATGGTCAAGCGGCTCGGCAAACTCCCATTGTCCAGACAGCCCGGCGACACATTCGAGTATGGTATGGCGGCGGATGTGCTGGGTTATCTGGTCGAGGTCGTGTCCGGCATGAAGCTCGACGATTACATGCGCGAGCGGATATTCAAGCCACTGAAGATGAATGATACCTACTTCTTCCTGCCGGAAAGCGAGCAGCCCAGGCTTTCTGCAGTATGGAGTACTGATTGGCATGGCAAGCTGGAAAGAGTTTCGGATGGTCTACACTATGAGGGCAAATATGCCTATTCGCCCAGCTTTCCGTATAAAGGGCCTAAAACTTTCTTCTCCGGTGGTTGCGGTGCCATCAGCACGGCTTATGACTACTACCGGTTCTCTCAGATGCTGCTGAACAAAGGCGAACTTGATGGCGTGCGCCTGTTGGGCCGCAAGACGGTCGAACTGATGACCGCAACCAATCAGATCGGCAACCTGAATGCGACCACGTTGCACGACGATGGCTGGAAGTTCGGGCTGGGTGTGGCGATCCAGGCAGACCGTTCGCATTATGTGGATGGCGGCGATGTCGGGACATTCGAGTGGGCCGGAATTTTTTCTACACGCTTCAGCGTGGACCCCAAGGAAGAAAAAATCACTATCTTCATGTCACAAACCACTCCATTTAGTTATCACTTTGATTTGTGGGACAAGTTGCTGGTATTGTCCAGTTCCAGCATCTCGGATTAGATTGGAGTCTAAAAAAACTTCATTAATAGGGAGGCCATCATGCGATATCACAAAACTTCAGAATTCTCTCGATCGGTATGGGTCGGTATGGCCAGTTTGTTGGCAATGTTTTTCCTTGGTTGCTCCGGGAGTGCACATGCCACTGCTCCGCGCATCACGCCGGAACTGTTCGGCGAAGCCACGAAAGCCGATATCGTGGGGTATCAATTTGCGCCGCCTGATGCTGCTGCCACGTCAGATGGAGAACTAGCGGTGAAAATCGTCACGGCGGCTTTCAAGGCAGCAGGCAAGAAGCCAACGCTGGAGGTGCTGCCGTCGAAACAACTGGCCACATACGCACTGCTCAACAATGATGCAGTGGCGATGATCGGCAGCCCGCAGGATTTGCCGGAGAAGGAGAGGAAACGTTACCGCGTGGTAACGTTCTACCTCAGGGGCATTGCGCCTGCAGAGGAGCCGGTTTCCCTGGTTTTCAGCAAGAACGCGCGTGAGAATGAGTGGTATCAGGCATTTAACAAGGGTCTGCGGAAAATCATCAAAAGCGGGGCGTATCTGGAAATTCTGGAGAAGCATCACGGCAAGAGGGATGGAGAAGCCGATTATTTTGATCGTTTGAAACGCCATAATCCGGGCTGGAAATGATTGCCCCCGCCTCAAAAAAATGGGGCGGTAAAGCTTCCAACAGAGTGGGCGCATGGCTGCTGTTGGCCTTGTTGCTTGCGACAGCGGGTGGCGTCTTGGCCGAGACCAAGCCAGTCGTTTTCCAATCAACCGATACGCCCCCCTTCTGGTCTCCATCGCTGCCTGACAATGGCGTCGGTGGAGCCCTGTTAAATCTGGTTTCGGCGGCTGCCGGGGTGCCGTATTCCCTTGAATATTTGCCAGTAAAGCGCTTCCGCCAGAGTCTCGCCACTTTTATAGTCGGTGACCCTGACATTTTGATCAACCAGAAACAGCGGGCCATCTTTCCCATCGGCATATTCCGTACGGCATTTTTCTATTACAAACCCCATCACGGCGTGATCGAATTGCACAACCTGAGAGCTTTGCGGGGAAACACGCTGGGAGTGTTGCGGGGGACGATCGAAGACAAAGGCTCTTTCATCAGTAATGGCATCAACGTGGAAGAAAGCGAATCGGCCGAGTCACTTTTGAGGAAACTGAAGAGGGGACGGATCGATTTCTGCATTATGGTGTCAGACAGCGGACGATACACGATCAAACAATTGTTCCCGAAGGAACAAGATGATTTTGTTCAGGTAATCATCCCGAGATTATCCCGTCCCCTTGCCATTATCATAGACGTAACCGTTCCGGAGGGAAAGGTTGTCGCTCAGCGTTACCGCAAGGTGTTGGACAAAACGCTTCACAGCCGGAACTATCAGGATATTCTGGAAAACTTTTACGGCAAAAACGCCGTTCCTGGCGACCAGTTCGAGCAGTTGAATAAATTTGTCCAGCAATATCGGAGGTCTTGGGGTAACTAATATGCAGAAACAACTGAATCACGATATGGATCAATCTCGTAAAAGAACCAAATCACTTTATCTTGAACTCACGATAGCTTTGGTCGCGCTGGTTTCGCTTGTGTCTATCATGGCCAGCCTGCTCTATTACAAATACTCCTCGCGCGAGGTTAAAGCACTCTATTTGAGCAAACAATCGGCATATGCCGATAATCTTCGTCAATCGTTTGAATGGCCACTCTGGGACATTGACGACGAACTGATCGTGAACATTGGCAGAGCTATTGTCGCCAATGGAGAAATCGCCTCACTATTAATTCGCGACGACCAACAGCGGGTCATCTTTCACCAGGAAAAGCCGAACGTGCATCAAATCAAGCAAGACATTCCCATCGAACACAATGGAAAAAATGTCGGCAAAGTTAAGATCGGATTGACCTTAAGCGTCTATGAGGAGAAAAACAAACAACTGTTGCTGATGAGTGTCGCCACCACGATCATGATTGTTATTGTCCTTCTCGGGGCCACGCGCTGGATAGTGACGAAACTGTTAAGAAAACCGTTTGATACGTTGTCTGAAGCAATCGGTGAAGTGGTTGAGGGTAAATACCCGTCGATTGAACTGACGGAAACGTATGTGGAATTTGCGCCCATTCTTTCCGGTTTCAAGGCCATGACGGATGCCGTGGCAAGGCGCGAGAACTGTTTGCAGCTTTCCAACAAGAATCTGGCAACAGAAATTGAAGAGCGCAAGAAGGCAGAGATGGCGTTGCATCGGCTGAACCGGGAACTTCGGGCTGTCAGCACCTGTAATCAGGCGCTCATACGTGCCGAAAATGAGCAGGCGCTGCTCGACACCATATGCCGTATCGTGTGCGACGAGGCCGGCTACCGCATGGCCTGGGTAGGATATGCCGAAAAAGATGCCGCCAGTACCATACGTCCCGTTGCCTGGGGCGGAGCCGAGACGGGGTATCTCGCACAGGCCGGAATTACCTGGGCCGATACGGAACGCGGCAGGGGACCTGCCGGAGTAGCCATCCGGAGCGGCACAAGCGTCTGCATCCAGGATTTTGAAACCGATCCACAGGCCGCTCCCTGGCGGGACAACGCGTTACAGCGAGGCTATCGTTCCTGCATCTCCCTCCCGCTCAAGGATGAAAGTTCCACCACCTTCGGTATTCTCAACATTTATTCAGCAGAGCCTGAAACCTTCACGCCGGGCGAAATACGGCTTCTGGAAGAGCTGGCCGGTGATATGGCATTCGGCATCACTGTCGTTCGGACCCGTGCCGAACGCAAGCTGGCGGAGGAGGCACTTCATCTTCAGACGGTGGAGCTTGAAGAAGAGGTAGCCGAGCGCCAGCTGGCGCAGGAGAATCTTCAGGAGCAGGCCCTCCTGCTCGAAAATGAGATAGAGGAGCGCCGCAATGCGCAGGACGAACTGGAACAGCTGAATGAAAACCTTGAACAGCGGGTGAAACAGAGGACGATCGAAGTGACGGAGAAGAACGCTGAACTGGAAAAATTTAACAAGATCTTCGTTGGCCGGGAACTCAGGATGGTGGAGCTGAAGGAGCGGATAAAAGAACTGGAGATGAAATCCGAAGTAAAGGGAGATTAATTCCGCTATTGTGCTTCATGACTCCAAAGGCGACACCTAAAACTGCGGCAATGTTTCACAGTTAGACTTCTGTTTCAGGAAAGGTCCCAAGTGGTAGCCAAATTGCGCGGGAAGACGAACCTTCTCCCTGACAAACACTCCATTCAAAGGTTATTTTGATTGATCCATTATCAGACGACATTGCGGATATTTCCAATGTGACGGGTATTTGTTTTTTCAGGAGTAACCATGCCACCAACCAGCTCCGCTAAAAACAGCAGATGCAGCATCCTCTTCATAATTGTTATATTCACCGCATTGCTGCCGGTGCTGCCGACGCCGGTCCTTGCCCAGGCAGAACAGGCTCGGTCGGTAATCATGGTCGGCAGTGAGATCGATTTTCCCCCGTATGCCATTGTAGATACCAAAGGCCGTGCGAGTGGCTTCTCGGTGGAGCTGCTCGAAGCGGTGGCCGACGTGATGGGGCTGTCCATCAAGGTGAACACAGGGCCATGGCCCGAAGTGTTGGCGGCATTCAAGGCGGGGGAATATGACCTGCTGCCGCTGGTTGCCCTATCGGCAAAACGGGCTGATATGGCAACCTTCACCAAGCCGCATACGTTGGCGTATGACAGTTTTTTCGTGCGTAAAGGGAGCCGCCCGATTTCCTCATTGGCAGGAGCGAATGACAAGGAAGTTATCGTCATGAGCAACGATGCCGCTCATGAAGCTTTGATCAATTCCGGTCTCCCGGTTCGCATTGTCGAGACAAAAAACATCCCCGAGGCCATGCGTCTGCTTGCAAGCGGCAAGCATGACGCTGTGCTGGTGCCGAAACTACTGGGGCTCCTGATTTTGCGTGAAACCAAACTTGAGGGCGTTATCAAGGCTGGACCGCCTATTCCCGATTACAACCGGCAATTCGCCTTCGCGGTCCAGCGGGGGAATACCGAACTTTGCGATAAGCTTGATCAGGGCATCGCCATCGTCCGCACTACCGGCAAATACAATAAAATATACAATAAATGGTTCGGTGGAATTGAAGAAAAAGTGCGATTCCCCTGGTATCTACTAGGCTTAGTAGTCGGAAGTTCGATCCTTGCGGCGCTATTCGCCTCAGGATGGGTGGTGTCGTATCGGCGGCAGAAGGCGCTGCAAGAAAGCGAAGAGCGGTTCAGGGCTCTTCACGATGCCTCCTTTGGTGGCATCATCATTCATGATAAAGGACTTATTCTGGACTGCAACCAGGGGCTGTCTGATATGACAGGGTTTTCAAACGAAGAACTGATCGGCATGGATGGGCTTAAACTCATTGATCCGGATTCGCTTGACTTGGTGATTCAGAATATTCAAAGCAGTTTCGATCAGCGTTATGAAGTTGTAGGAGTTCGCAAGGATGGCACGAAATATCCTCTCTCAATCAAGGGGAAAAATATCCCCTATCAAGGCTCCACCGCACGAGTAATTGAATTCAGCGACATCTCCGAGCGCAAGAAGGCCGAGGAAGCGTTGCAGAAAGCCCATGACGAATTAGAAATACTGGTCAGTGAGCGGACCAGGGAGCTGGCTGCGACTGTCGAGACCTTGCGAAATGAAATAGTTGAACGTGAGCGCATGGCGGGAAACCTCCTGCGATATAACCGGCTCTACGCGGTTCTGGGCGCGACCAACCGGGCCATCGTCCATGCCAGCGATCGTGACTCCCTGTTCCGCGAATTATGTCGCATTGCCGTGGAACAGGGGGGCTTTCTCCTCTCGTGGGTTGGTGTTTTGGACGAGGAGAGCAGCCTTGTCAGTAGCGCGGCGGCCTGCGGCGCTACCGGTTTCCTGGAGGACATCCGTATTTCGGTCAATGAAGGGCCGTTCGGGGTCGGACCGACCGGAATAGCGATCCGCGAGGGTACATACTACATCTGCAACGATTTTCTGAACGCCCCCTGTACCCAACCCTGGCATGAAAAGGGGCATAAATATGGGATCAAGGCCTCGGCCTCTGTTACTTTGAAGGAAGAGGGGCGGGTCATCGGCGCACTCACCCTGTATGCGGAGGAAAAGGATTTCTTCGACCGGGAGCAAGTGGAACTGCTCGTTCAGATGGGGGAGGACGTTTCCTTTGCCCTTGACAATATGGCGAGGGAGGCGAACCGCAAGAAGGCGGAGCAGTCCCTGCATGAGGAGACCCTTGGGCGTCTGCGGGCAACTGAGGCACTGCGTGAGAAGGAACAAATGCTCGTGCGGCAAAACAGCTTGGCTGCCATGGGAGAGATGATCAGCAACATCGCCCACCAGTGGCGCAATCCTCTCAACAATGTCGCCTTGATCATTCAGAGCGTACAGGTAGAATATGACTCCGGTACGCTTACCAGTGAGGATATACACAGAGACATAAATGAAGCACTGGAAGTCCTCTTGCAAATGTCTCGCACTATCGATGACTTTCGCAACTTTTTCCGGCCGGACAAGGAAAAACGCGGATTCTTAATCAGCGATGCGGTCAATCGTGCGATGTCGCTGGTATCCGCAACACTTAAAAGCTGCAATATCCAGGTTGAAATAATTACCGACGATGATGTGACTGCCATAGGCTTTCAAAATGAATATTCGCAGGTGCTGCTTAATATTATCTCAAACTCCTGTGATGCTTGTATAGAGCATAGTGTGGCAGATCCCCGCATCTTCATCCGCATTACGCAGGAGAACGAGCGTTCAGTTCTGTATATCCGCGACAATTGCGGCGGAATTCCTGATGATGTGATATCCAAGATATTTGATCCCTATTTCACCACCCGTGGACCGGACAAGGGAACTGGTATCGGGCTGTACATGTCCAAGATGATTATCGAGCAGAATATGGGTGGGCATCTGACGGCCAACAATGTAGCCGGCGGGGCGGAGTTCCGGATTGAGGTGTGATTTCAAGGGAGAGATGAGGAAAATTGTTGTGAAGAATAAACAGCCGAAACCCCAAAATATTAAAATAAATAAAATATGCTGGTAAATATAAGACCGAAAAATCCATTTACACAGAATTCTTTACAAGCTCGATTGTTATACCCCCCGCGTTGATATCGATGCACGGCGGCAACATCTCCGCGTATGGTTCCATCAACGCGGAGTGATACCCGTTACACAGCAATTGGCACCGGCAACCCTCCGCTCCCTTTCCGCTGCTGCTGTCTGCCTCATGAGGGCAGCAATTACATCCCCCGCGTTTATATGGCAATCGTACCGTTGTCGTTGAACGGCTAAGAGCCGGGCACCGGAGTCCTTGTGTACTGTGCTATGTGCTATGGCACCCGTGGTCATTGCCTGTACCGCTGTCATTGTTGGCGACCGTGATGATATCACTGCAAGGCAGTGTAGCTTGTGGAGACACAACCCTCCACGGTTACTTACATCCACCCTCCACGACTGTTTGGTACATCCCCCCGCGTTGATATCGATGCACAGCGGCCACACCCCCCCGCATTGATAGAACCATACGCGGAGAGCGGCACGTTACACAGTAACTGGCACCGGCACCCCTCCGCGCCAAAGCCGTTGACCCAACATCCCTTATGAGAGGCGCACAAAAACTAAGCCGCCATCCTCGTTATCAAGGGCGGCTCTTTTTTCTGTCAACTGCGGTTGATTTAAGTTAGATTTAACTTACTTTTACACCCGGAGTACTGGTACACCACGGTACACCGGACTGGTACACCACTGGTACACTTTTTTCAACGATGAAATTCAGCGATGGATAAGTTCTTTTATAATTCAATAACTTGCCGAGTTAATGTGCACGCTTTTCATCGTTCACCATCGATTTTGAACCCTTAAAACTAACGCCCGCCAACCTCATAACTCATCGTATTTATTACTGTTTCAGAAAACCACGTCGTTGTGACTTTCAAGCGACCGGTGCTGAGGTACAACACTGGTACAAAAGTATTAAATTTTGCTTGAAGTCGAGCAGCGACGGTGTCCGGGTTCTGTAGAATTGATGTTTCCGACTGTACATATATTATGCCAGTTTTAAAATCTCCGTACAATCAGCTAGTTGACTGTTGCCACCATCATCTGCCATCAGTTTTGGATCACTAAACCTCCTTCCACTGCTCAAAAAATAATCAGCTTGTCATTTTAATCATCACCGACTAAGGAGGCATATTATGCGCGACGCTAAGCATCTATTATTCACGCCGTACGGGTACTATCTACGTATTTCCGTTCCGAAAGAATTACGAGGTTTGCTTGGGAAACGAGAGATCAAAAAATCACTTTCAACATTCGACTATTCACATGCTATAAAGGTGTCTCGATACCTAATATTCGAAATCGAGCGAGTTTTTTTATCGTTGAGAGGTGCGGAAGTGGGTAAGAACCGTAAAAGTAATCTGCTGTTAGGCGTCATCAGAAGGTTGCCATTTCCCTGCATCCCCGTCTCCGGCCTTTGACTTGAGTTTTAAGTTTTTTTTCCAGTATTCTCTCCTGTTTTTTAATCAATTCCATTTTCAACCTGTTATGGTGAGTGCGCCGGGGACGTTGTTTATTTGTTTACTAACTGCCATTTTAATGCTAGTCTTCCTACATGCCAAGAACAGCCCGCCTAGATCTGCCTGACCTTTTGCAGCACGTCATCGTCCGTGGTGTGGACCGCTGCGATATCTTCCGCGACGATCAAGACCGGAGGCGCTTCCTCAATAGCTTTTCGAAACTCCTTGTTCAAACCGGTACTGAATGCCTCGCCTGGTCGTTGTTGACAAACCATCTCCACATCCTTCTTCAACCTCGCAGGTCCAGACTCGCACCGTTTATGCGGCGGCTTCTCACCGGATATGCAATCTACTACAACCTCCGACACA
>Ga0209430_1000732_pt1 | contig 29745 bp, 39 predicted proteins | sample BarGraIncub1133A_FD_184504 | JGI IMG/M metagenome (GOLD analysis project Ga0209430, IMG submission 184504) | Arctic peat soil microbial communities from Barrow, Alaska - Barrow Graham LP Incubations 11-33A (SPAdes) (version 2) | ecosystem: Environmental > Terrestrial > Soil > Wetlands > Peat... | reverse complement strand
AAAAGACTTTGATATAGACGGTAAACAGGGAATAAAGGTAGTAAAATTGTTCAATGCAATCTATAAATCTAATAAAGTGAAAGAGTTTGTAAGAATAGCTACATAAAAAAACGGTATAAATCATTGGATATCAATGATTTATACCGTTTTTTTACCTTGAGTTTGTACTTTTATTGAAATATGTTCCGTGGTTCGTTGTTTTATTGTTTTGATAATTTTTCTTTGTTTCAGATTCAATAGTTTTCTTCTTCGTTTTGTCCGTATTAGATGTGTTTTTATTACTAAACCCATTGAGTTTAGTATTGCCATCGATTAAGGGCTTAGTAAAACTATCTTTATTTGTTTTATTTGTATCATTCACCGTAGCATTTTTATTAGAGGGTTCCGGTTGCTTGGTAGTATTTTTATTAGAGGGTTCCGGTTGCTTGGTAGTATTTTTATTAGAAGGTTCCGGTTGCTTGGTAGCATTTTTATTAGAAGGTTCCGGTTGCTTGGTAGCATTTTTATTAGAGGATTCCGGTACCTTAGTATTATTTTCCTTAATTGTTGAAGTTCCTTCCTTAGTATCTTTAGGTGCTTCTACGAACTTTTCATTATTTATCTTTCCATTGTTATCGATAGTAGTATTTATTTTATTTTCAGAAACATAACTATTAAATTTATCAAGACTTATGATCTTTTCAGTATCATTTGTGGATATCTTAACTTCAATAGATTTACCAGAGTTAATATAGTCATTATTTATAATGTTATCTTTCTTAGCTTTTTCTACAATTATGGTTAAAGCAGCATCAACGTTTATATTTTTTAATTGTACATCTTTTAGTAAACTAATTCCATCCTTATTAGTAGGGGAGGCCAATAGTACTTTGCTAAAGACATTTGCTTTAAGCTTTATTGTGCCTACAGAAGGATGGATGCTTACGTCTATGCTGGTTACTGGAGTATAATAGGCGTAGGTTACAGCAGAAGTTGAGAAAATAAGCAATAGAGCAACTGCATATTTTAAAAAGGGTTGATAGCTAACTTTTCTTCTTACAGTACCGGTGAAGGTCTCACCAATTTCAGGCATTGTTTTTAAAGCCGCCACCCTAACGAATTCCCCAGTGTCTGTAACTAAGGTTATATAATTTGTTGATACTTTTAAGACTAAACCGGTTTTATTCATTTCCTTTACCTACCTTTATATTAAAGTACGATTTTATATAGTTATAATCTTCACTGGATAGTATCAATATTAAAGCTAGAAGGTATTTTCTCCATTTTTCTAGTACCCTTCTTTTTGTGTTTGTTAGTAAAATAATTTGCTTTAATGGAAGATTTTTTTTGGTTTTTATATAGTTAAGCAAAGTATCTTCTTTAGAACATTTGAAAGCAATATTAAGTAGCGTGCTTCTTGTATCTACATGAGAAGGAGAACCATCAATTAGATCCTCTAAACTTAGCTTGTATTGAGACATTTCCTTTTTAAATACTGATATTTCTTCAGCTTTCCTTTTAGTCTCCTCTTCAATTTCAAATTTAGACAAGGCTTCTTTATTATCAATATAATTAATAAGCTCTGTTTCTTCATTGAAATTCATATAAAGGCTTGCCTTACTTTTTCTGAAAGAATCAATTATTGCATTCTTCATCAATACCTTTGCATAACTATAAAAGTTTCCTTTATCTTTGTTATAGGTATCACAGGCTGTATTGAAAGCTATTAGAGCTAAACTCAGTTCATCATCGTTAAGCCAATCTAATTTTCTACTACATACCTTACTAGCACATTTATATATAAATGTTTTATTATCTTCTATGAAATTATTTCTGTTACTGATTAGAAGTGGTTCTTTAGTCATGGGATCACCCCTATATTCTTAATACGTACATTATACTAATTTTAAGTGGGTAGTAAACATTAATTTGAAAATAATTAATTTGAATTGGAGGTTTTATAAGTGAGCATGTTTATAGCTGATAGGGTTCCACAGCATATTACTTTAGGTCTTTAAAAATATTTGGTGATGAAGAAGAAGGCTTTGGTGTTATATTGATGGACATTAAAGAAAATAATGAATTAAGAAAATTGCATAATACAATCTATAAATATTTTAATGAACATTCATGGGACACAGAAAATAGCGATGAATACCATTTCCATTCAACAATAGGGTTGGGAGGACAGCCTGCCAGTCAAAATACAAATTTGAAAAATAAATAGGAAATTAAAAAGAGTGCAAAATCATTGCGATTTTGCACTCATAAGTTATTATATTTTTTATTTACTAGTTGTCCCATCAGTGACTACGGGAGTAGTTGGTGCTGTTGCAAGATTAGTTATTGCTAGAGCAGCATCTAAATCAACATTTAATTTATTAAGAGAAACTAATCTAGCCTGTAGATTAGCAATTACCTTATCTAAAGAAGTAAGTGCATTTGAAAAGTCTCTTTTATTAACCTTGTCTTGGGTTTCAGCGACTTTTGCATTTATACATCCGGTTGCTTTTAAGTTAACACTGTCCTGCTTAATTATATCTGAAAGAGCAAGCAGTTGAGTAAGCTGTTCTGCTGTAAGTACTTTTTTCCCAGCTTTAATATCTTTACTTATTGCTCTTAAATTGTCTGCCTTAGCCCTGATTTCTTTTTTAAGGGCGAGTGTTTCTGTTCTTAATGTAGTCATTGTAATATGTTTAGCATTTAAAGCTACTTTGAAGGCTTCTAGCTGAGCTTTTTTTTCAGCTGTTAATGCCACATTAACTGGTTCTTTAACTTTAGCTTTATCTATGTTATTATCCTTAACTTTATCATTATCTTTAGCTTTATCATTCACATTAATTTTGTCACTAACTTTGGAAGCAGTGAAAGTCTTAGATTGAACTGTTACCCTTTCTTTTGATTTACCTGCATCTACTGGGTTTCCTTTAGCAAATGTAACTGTAGGCATAAGTAAAATAGCTGTTAATGCTAGTGCTATAATCTTTTTTTTATTCATAATCTTTTCCTCCTGTTATTTTACTGAATTTAAATTAATATCTTGTACATCATCAAGTGTATCTAAAGAGCTATTTATACTATTAATAGTTGTGTCCAATTTGTTATTAGCCAGCTCTTTTTCAATAGGATTTGGTTGTGTTATAGATTCTGTACTTTTCTGAGTGATATTTGGGATATCAGATGTTACATCCTCCTTAGTAGCTTTAGGTGGAGTAGAGGTAACTGTATTAGGTTGCACTTTAGATTTAACTTGACTGCTAGTTATGCTGCTCTTACTTTGACAACCATAAAAAATAAGTGAAGCAATTAAGAGTGTTAATAAAATTACTTTTTTCATAACATCCTCCTTTTGTTTATTAGCACATACTAATTATTACGATTGATTGGAGGATTTTTAGGGGGTAGGAGCTGTAACTAAACAATTAATCATTCCAATCTTTATGGGTGAAAGAATCGAAGAGGGGTATAGAAAGTAGGATTACAGTCTCTATTTAACTTTAAATATTTTAAGAAAAATGTTAAGATGGCAAGAGGGTTAAGATTAGTCTGACAAGTGGTAGGATTATATTGGGGGGATCTAAAATAGTTATTGAGAAGTTCAAAGATAAGATTAGAAAATTAAAGAAGGAAGTTAAAGCCTTGTATTTAGTTTCAAAGAGGAGAGATGTGCCTTGGTATGCAAAATTAGTAGTGATTTTAGTTGTGGGATATGCTTTAAGTCCTATAGATTTAATACCAGACTTTATTCCTATTTTTGGATATCTTGACGATTTGATATTGCTTCCTATAGGTATTGCCTTTGCAATAAGGCTTATACCAAAGGATATAATGGAGGAGTGCCGAAAACAGACTGAAAATACTTCCAAAGAAGGGAAAACTATAAACTTGGTTGGCGCAGGGATAATAATTGTTATTTGGTTTTTAATACTAGCTTTTATTCTATATATTCTTCATAAGAATAAAATAATTATGTTTTAAGGTTCCAGAGTTGTAACAGCTACCCTACAGTAGTCGTTATTATATAAAACCACCCGATTCCTACCGTTCTTTTTAGCCTCATAAAGTGCAGAATCTGCATTTCCAATAAGCTTCTCCATTTTCTCTAATTCTTTCAGCAACTTCTATAGCTTTATCTATTGAACAATCAGGAAGGAGAACGGAAAATTCCTCTCCCCCCATTCGAGATACTATATCACAGCTTCTGTAGGAGAAGATAATAAATCGCTTAACTACTTAAGTATTAAATCCCCTGCAGGATGACCATAGGTACCATTTACCTTTTTAAAGAAATCGATATCCACCAACTAAACCCCAGGTTAATTTTTCCCTAAGGCTTTTTTCTTTCCTACTCTACTATTTTTAAATATCTGACTAGTTATAAATAACATAGTTATTAATAAACTGACATTTACAATTAAATCCTTTAACATAAAAGCTCCTATGCGATAAAAATAGGCATATAGATGAAGTATATACCAAATTTATTTTAAGGTCTACTAATTTCTTGTAGCGCTGTCCAATGTAAGACCCCTTAGTATTTCAATAAACTGAGGCTTTGACTTTAAGTTCTTATCATTTTTAGAGAAAAATAGAAGGAACTTTGTATTTTCCTTTGTAGTTATACCTGCCATATAGGCGTCATGTGTGCCAGTGAGCCCTGAGGCGGCACTACCATTATCCGAATCTAGAGTCATAAGATCACAGGTACCTATAGGAAGAGGTAAAGTCTCTTCACTAATTAAGCTGCTGTGGTTTGGCATAGAGTATTTTAAATCATCACTAGGATCCATAGCGGCAACATATCCAACGTTATTTCCTTTATCATCAATAAAAGTGTATTGAACCTTTTGAGTAGTATCTAAATGCCAGTTAGGAGGAAGAGTAAACTGTATAGCTTTCAAGCTATCCTCATAGTTAAAGGGAGGAGTCTCCGCTTGAGTAATGGCAGGCGTAACAATAGGAGTAGTCACCACTGCATTTTTTATAGCAGCTTTAACTGGCTTTGACAGACTGTTAGAAAGGAAAATGGCCCCTAGAGCTAGAAATACTATTATACCTAGACCAATACTTCTTTTAGATAGCTTTTTATATTTTATTACCATAATTATTCTGCGTTTAAGCTTTGATTTACTCATGAGAAAGGAAGTAGTTCCTTCCAGCTCAGAGTCTGGAATATTATGATTTTCTTTCATTAGTGTTACCTCCATAAAATTGTTTACAGTTGTAATCTGTAATTAAATATTGCAACTGTAAACGTAAATAGTCAAGAGAAAATTTATTATAATTGATGCACTTAATAATCATTTGTATTATAATTTTATTAGAAATATATTTTTAATTAAGTTATGGGGGATATGATTTTGACAAGCGAAGAAATAAAAGAACTAGCCAAGACATTTGGAGCACAGGTATGTGGTATAGCGAGTGTTGAGAGTTTCTCAGCTGCTCCAGAGGGCTTTCATCCTAGAGATATTCTAAATACTGCAAAATCCGTAATAATTATAGGGAAGGAGTTTAATAAGGGAGTTTTTAATGCAAGTACAAATGTACCTTATACTCTTGTAAGAAATACTTTGATTCAATTAGTGGAAGCAATAGATTATCAATTGACCATAGCCCTTGAGGAAAAAGGGCTAGCCCTTGAGGAGAAAGGTTTTGCTTCAGTTCCAATACCAACCTCAGAGCCTTATGAGTTCTGGGATGATGAAAGCAGAAAAGGAAAGGGTATCATGTCTTTAAAGCATGCAGCAGTTTTAACTGGGATCGGGTTTATGGGTAAAAATACTTTGTTAATCAATGACAAATACGGTAACAGACTATGGCTAGGTGGTGTTATAACAGAGAGGGTTTTAAAACCTGATGCTATAAATGAAAAGTCTTGTCCTGAAAATTGCAGACTATGTCTAGAGGCTTGCCCTCAGGAAGCACTTGATGGTTTGACCATAAGTCAAAAGAAATGCAGGGAAATATCTGCTTTAGGCACAGCAGGAGGTGGGTGGATATTAACTTGTAATAAATGTAGAAAGGCTTGCCCTTATTCTAAGACTTAGATAAGGGGAGTAAAGTGAGTAGATGGATGCTTCCTGTGCAGCGGTTATAGCAGCAAATATTGTACTTGGAAAGATGGATTTAGCTCAGATTAGTTTCTATATAATATTATACAATACTATAGCTTTTGCACTTCAGACGCCTCTAGTGTTAATTGTTGATAATATCAGAAAGCCTGCAGAATCGGCAATGCTGGGATGTATTCTAGTCTTAGTTGGAGTTGTTACATATAGGACAGGTAGTTTTGCCATTATAATTGTAGGGCTTGGAAATGCATTTTTCCATGTAGGAGGCGGCATAACAGCCTTAAATTTACAAAAGGGCAAGGCAGCATTACCAGGAATATTCGTAGCTCCTGGAGCAATAGGCCTATTAATAGGCGGACTTATTGGAAAATCTAGTAATTTTTCTGTAGGGCCACTCGTTGTACTATTAACAGTTGCAGCAGTTATTATATTCACAATAAAAAAGCCTTTTATAAATTATGTTTTTAAGATAGAAAAGGCTTTAGGTGGAATATTAGGAGACTTCTTTGGGTGGACAAGGGTTATACCCTCACGGTTGTCTCAAATATGCTCCCAGGTAGAGCAGGATTTGCTTTTGGGCTAACAACTCTAGCCTTAATAATAGGAGCACTTCCTACTTTTACAGAGCTAAACCACAGGCTTTCAATAAGCAACAGTGGAATGATTCTGGGAGGGGTTAGTTTAATGGCTCTATTAGTAGGGATTGGTTTAAAGTCATATACCCATCTTTCTCTTGTTTGCTTTCTGAAAACACCTTTGCAGCGTTTTTTATAAATTCTTTTTTCCAGTTTCGTAATTGATTGGGACTTAACCCATGCTCGGCTGCAAGTTCACCAATCTGCTTTTCTTCTCTGAGAATCTCCAGCACAATTTTCGTTTTGAATTCAGCTGTAAATTGTCTTCTTCCCATTTTATGTGAACCCTCTTTCGCGACAGTTTCCTGTCTTTTATTCTATCAGGTTCACTTAGAATCCTGAAAATTTTGTCTGGATTCATGGGTACATTATATCTCTTCTCCATAAAAAGCGCTAAGCGGAAATAACTTAATTCTATTCTTTAAACTAATATAAACAGCGGAAATATCACTTGATGGCGCATTTGAGGCAAGATTATCAGCTTCACTCATTACAACCTGGTTAGGTGCAGTAACAAAACCTCTAAATGTTGAAATAACATTCGTTAAAGTTGACAAGGATAAATTTGATGAATCCGCATCATTAGTTCTATTGTTCATTGCTGAAAGTAACTTTGAAGCATCATATAAATTTTCGGGGTCATATTGATTATTATTTATATAATCAATCCCTTTCTCTGCTAGTTTTGCGGCACTAAAAACTATATTAGTAGCAGTTACATAAGATGGATTGTCAACGGAGAACAATTCATTTAGATTTGTACTTCTTCCATCACTGTATATCTCTTTATAAGTTTTATTTTCCGCTGAATAATCGGGACTCTTTACAAGTAAAGTATTGCTCTGTGTCATGTCATTGGCGAATTCATTGAGCGAAGTTCCAACCGACCAATTGAGGGAATTTTCAAGTTGTTTAATTTGACTTTCCGCATCCGGTAAATTACTATTTGAAATACTGTTTTTTAATTCTGCATATTTATTTAACGCGTCCTGAAGTACACTATCTCCGCTTTTTAAGTTGCCGTTTGAATCCTTTAATATGGAATTAAATTGGTTTACATAATCTTGATTTATTATACCATTTTTAACAAAATAATCTTGAGATGAAAACTCAGGGAAATTAACAGCATGGATGAAATTAACAGGCGCTGAAGTGCTGACATTACCCCTGTCTTCACCAAACCATCCATAAGAAGTTGGTAATGAAGTAACGGTCATAGCAATACCCTTGTTTTTAGCAGCAAGTTTTTCCATTACTTCTTTTGCTTCTTTGCTTATTTCAACTGTATCTCCGTTACTTATATCTTCAATAAGATTATCACCATAATCAATAGCGGTGATATGAAAATGCAAATTGCTATTGGTCTTATTTTCAGGCGTTAGAGTAACCGGGTTTGGCTTAGTCTGATTACTTGATTGCTGAGTAGATCCATAAAGGCTTTGATAAGAAAAGCGGTCGTAATGAGTTATATCTGTTACACTCATTTTATTCCCTCCCTTAATACTTTAATCCTTGTACACCGCAATATTCAGGTTAAAACTATTTATATTAACAATACTGTTCATACAAATATATCGTCATTATTCAGGTAAAACTTTACACATTTTTTTCGATATGCATTAATATCCATAGATATATAGTGGTTCGGGATTTCCAAGGTTAGTTACAGGTAAAATCACAGGAGGATCAGAAGGATTTGGGTAATATAATAAAAATATCCCTGCGTAGTCATATATGTGGCCATTTATTGAAGTTTCTACACCACGAGCGACCGGCGAAGTTGCTGTAATATTAAAGTTTCCATTAATATCAGTCCTAAAAGGAAGAGTATCTTTTGTAGCTAAATCGTCGTTATATCCAGTCCAGGCTGGGTCATAAACTTCAATTTTTAATATAGCATTGGCCACCGGATTGCCCGAAGAATCCAGAAGTTGTCCTGAAATATTAAAGTTGCTGTTAGTATCATATATATAGTAATGAGAGCCTTACCACCAATTAACTTTGTCTAATCCAATATTTACATTTGAAAATTCACTGCCTGTCCTTATAGGGAATGATTGATAAGTAAATGAATCTGCTACAACATTTCCGTCAGTCGATTGTAAAATCACATTATAATTTCCTGCATCTAGTGTTCCTGTATTTAAATAAGAATTTTGTCCTGCCGGATAATTAGCAACAGCGATAGTATTATTATTTGAATCTAATAAAGTTACCGTAATATTTTCACCGACTGGACAGTTTAACGTAATATTATAACTTTCAGGTAATGAAGCCATGAAATTATAAACAGTGGGGGTTATAGCAGGTTGTAGATAAATTTCATGTAATACAGTATGGTAGTAAAGCAATGGAGTCCTCACGTAAGTCTTTTAGACAGACATTAACTGATAAGCAGCGTAAACTACTTATGCATGATAGATTTATACTCTTAAAAAATAAAGAGGACTTAAAACCAAGAGAACAGTGGAACTTAGAAATATGGTTTGCTTCATATCCAATACTGGAAGTTGCTTATGATCTTAAAGAAAGTCTCAGGAGCATGTACCTTTGTAAAACAAGGGATGATGCTGAGGAACACTTTGAACAATGGAAGAAATTTATTCCAAAAGATATGAAATCCTTTCTTGAAGTAGCCAAAATGATAAACAACTGGCATACCGAAATATTTAATTATTTTGATAATCGTGTAACTAATGCTTTTACAGAAAGTATTAATAATCTTATCAAATGCATAGAAAAACGTGGCAGAGGTTATACATTTGAAGTTCTTCGTGCAAAAGTACTATTCGGTATCAAAGTCAAAGATGAACCTCGTTTTGGGGAAGAAGAATACACTCATACAGATAAATGTAATTCATCAATGCTTCCTTTGTATCCAATATATTCTGAATTAGAACCACCATCAAAAGAAGGTTTTGGAGTATCAATTCCACAAATACTATCAGTTATTGAGAGAGATGATTAAATATCATTTCTCTTTTGTTTTACACAGTTAAAGTCATATACCCGTTATTTTTTTCTAAAGAAAGAATTGTAATAGCAAGAAGTCAATCTATTCATCAGGATATGAGAAAGTAAGAATTTTAAGGGAGAGGTGGAAATAATGAACCAATTAATAAATAAAGCTGTAACTCTCATTGCTATAGTTATTTTAGTTTTAGTTATGAAAGTAAAGGTTTATGCCGATATTTTACCAGTTCCAACAAAAGCAACTGACAAAGGTAGTATAAATTTGTTTTGGATTATTGGAATAATACTTTTAGTTTGCATAGTTGCAATTGTAATATTAGTAAGGATACGACGTAAAAAATAATTGGGTTAAATTATATACAGTCATTAAGTTCAAATTAATATTTAAGGAGATGTGAAGTTTGTGAAGGAATTAAAAAGAAAAATCATAACTGCTATTGCTATAGTTATTGTTTGTCTAGTAGCACTTATTTATTTAATAAAAGTGTACCGTAAAAAATGATAGCATTATATTTTATAAAAGCATTAGTTTCAACTGAAGTTATAGAAATTATAGTAGCCTTTCTATTAGGCTACAGAGGTAAAAAGTTTTATACAATTTTAATTCTGATTAACATAATCACAAATCCAATGCTTAATTGTATAGTATTGGTACTATATTATTTTAGTATAGATGAATTCTTTATTGTTCCGGTGCTGGAGTTGCTTGTTGTGATTGTGGAATGGAGGCTCTTTATATATGCCCTTAAGAAGAATGAGAAATCCTACTTGCTTTTATGTATAATAATAAATTTATCCTCCTACTTAATTGGAGTATTATTTTTTCAATAATACTCCAAAAATCTTTTATTCAGGCTTTATAATTGATCCAATAAAGAGTGGAAGATTAGTTTCATTATCTATTATTGCATAAATAAAGGGGCGGTTAAGGATTACTGTGCGATCAGGGGAAATTGACACGCTTTTTGCTCCCATATCAAAATTTATTATTGCTCCAGCCTTTGTTCCTTCTGTGTCTACTGCAATAAAGGTCTTATGTAGTACATCCCCTACATAGATATCCCCTGGACTGCATATGGCCATTTTTGTAAAGTCTGCTTTGCTTTTATCAAAGCACTCCTTAAGACCCATCTTTATTAAAGGAGCAATAAGATGAACGCTATACTCCGATTTAAATTTTCGAATTCCAGCAGTTACTGAATCCGAGCTCTTATTTTTAAGAATTTGTATAAAATCTTCTCCTGAAAGCGAAGAAATATAGCTATCGATATCAATACCTTCATTTGGCAGAAGAGCTACAAAACTGTATTTTCCATTTTTGTAGGGTTTAATAAAACCCTGAGCCGAGCCATCTGTCAGATATCCTTCTTCTTTCGAATACATAAAATCTGCAGGCAGGGTTGCTCCGGTTACTAGCTGAAAGTTATCTTTGCGAACATCGCTATTCTTATAAGCTGTCTTCCACTTATCTTGAAAGTACACAGCATCTATAAGGTACATTATAGTGTTCTGATCTATTTTATCAATTATTTTATCTATAGTATTATTTGTTTTAAATTTAACCCAATTATTGATATCCGTTACAGTCTGAGGTTGGTTAAAAGATGCCTTATACACAGCAGCATGATAGTAATCTGCATTAATCTGAAGAAATGCATCTTTAACCTGAATGTTTCTATCCTCACCATACCATATTGAATTTGCAAGGCTTAGTTTCCCACTGTTAACATTGCTAAGCCCCTTAGAGACACTATTATAATAAGTATTCAAATCTTTTAGATTAAGGGTAGACTTCCCAAGTAAAGATTGAAACTCTTTAAGTGTATTACCATCTGCTCCATTAGCCGTCATTCCAAGCGCTAAGTAAACTGAGGTTGGTGACACTAGAGAATTTTCACCCTTGGTATAAGCTTGTTTGAATAGTTCCAGTGAAAAATCAGCAGTAGCTTGTATAAACTCCTTGCTTAAAGGGGTAGTCTCCACCTTTTGCGCTTTAATTTCCTTCATAAGGTCTTGGGCTGATACCTTTAATATGCGGCTATTAGTAAATAAACTAAGGAATAAAATTATTATACCTATAAGTGCTAGGGTGATAATAATGCTTGTTCTCTTTGCTTGTTTTACTCGATTTTTCAATTTCAGTTTAAACCCTTGTAGATACTTTAAAATAGATAACATCCTCCATCTCTCCTCACATAAATATTACCTTATATATCCTTTAATCTTTTATAAGCTGTCTCTAAAGTCCAATTATCATTCCAAGGTTCAGAGTTAAATACTTTTATGTAAAGGCTTGTGGCTTCTAATATATGTTCATCTTTGATACTAATAATATCGTTCATAAATCTATCATTTTTAATAAAGCAGCCATCTTGGACTATATAGCCATCAGCATAGGTAACTCCACAGCTAATGCCACCATCTGAAACAGCTATAATTCTTTCCTTACCTTTCAACTTTAATAAAATTTCCATGCAAGGCTTGGACACGTGAACGCCATCTGCAATAAGCTCGCAATAAACATCATCATTTAAGCAAACTTATTAACATAACGGATCACTCCTATTGAAATCTATATAGATTTGCAGCACCAATTACACCTGCAAGGTTTCCTAAAGTTGCTTTTATTACATTTGTTTCTAATCCATAATTCCTTACTTTTTCTCTTATGGGATCTATAAGCACTAAACCTGCATCACTTATTCCACCACCTATTGAAACGGCTTCAACATCTAATATATTTATGAAATCATATATTCCCTCGGAAATACAGGTAGTGAAGGAGTCTAATATTTTTAGACAAAATTTATCTTCATTCTTAACAGCTTCAAAAAATAATTTACCATTAATCTGATTCAAATCTTCGCTGCAATATTTATATAAGATTGAATTCTTATTATCCAAAATGGTTTCTCTAATTTGTCTTATAAGAGCTGAGGTTGAAGCATATTGTTCAAAGCACCCTTTTCTGCCACACATGCAGGGATAACCATTTCTAATGTAAACAGTATGTCCAAATTCGCCAGCTGATGCAGTAGACCCTTTATAGGGCTTCTTATTGATGCATATTCCCCCTCCAACTCCTGTGCCAAGGGTTAACAAAATAGCATTGTTATAGTTTGTTAAGCTACCGCAAAACATTTCTCCTATTAAGGCTGCGGTGCCATCATTTTCAGCTAAAGCATGAATCTGGGTTTTTTTGGTGAGGTGTTTTGCTATTTCAAAATTATCATAGCCTAAATTAACAGCGCCATAGATTATTGAATTCTGTACTATTCCGGGACAAGCCACGCCTATGAAGGACAAATTTTTTAGTTCTTCTAGTTCCTTAATAATTTCAATAATAGTGTCAATAATTCTATTAGGAGCTCCAATAAATTCATTTATTATGGTTTTAGACTTTATTAACTTATTATCTACTACTATCCCTACAGTTATGGTTGTACCACCTATATCTACACCTACAGTTTTCAAATTACCACCCCTCTATATAAACAATTCTACCATTAGCATACTTGTAAGAGAAGCTTATTTACTCCAATTTAACATCTCCTAGTAGCAAATTAGCCTAAATATTCACTGCACCTTTTTAGGAAGCCTACTATGGTTATGACAAGTTTAATTGTTATTACAAAAACCACAATAATATAGACTAGGGCAAGTAAGGGTATAAAAATTATGACAAATGAAGATACTATTGCAATTTGTAACAACTTGTATTGATTCCATATTTTATTTGACTCGACAGCTATACCAGATTGGCCTCCGTTTTCAGCCATATCCTTAATTCCCATAAATAAATTATACACAACTAATAAATTTAATACAAAGGTGGCAATAGATATAGGTATACCGAATATACCAAAAGGACTAAATTGGATATCTCCACTTATGACAGGACTTTGATAAATTGAGAATAAGGACAATATTAACATAGAAATATTATATTTTGCAGCTTTACTAAAATGTGGGCTATGTAAAACAAGATCATTAAAGCCTGAAGCAAATAACAAATAACCCAGGGTATCAGGTAAAACATCAAAACCTTGAATTCTAAAACTGAGCATGATAAATATAAATCCTAAATATAATTTTCTTATTCCTCTTTTATTCATGCAATCACCACCACCTAAATCTATATATTCTATTCGATGATAATGTAATATATATCTAGAAATTCTTAATCTAGGTATAGAAAAAATCCCTTCTGCTAATGCAAAAGGGAACATGAATCTTTTATTATTTATATTCAACGGGATGGCGTAAAACGGTTTTCATTTTTATAGGATCAGTTTTTCTAGGGTCAGATAGATAAATTTCATGGTGATGATTAATGGTTCCGTTTGCTAGAACTGACGAACTGCCTTCTTTTAAATTATTACTTTGAATATAGCTTTCAATCATTGTAATTGTTTTAGGTTCATCAGAATAAGGACCAATATGCATCATTTGAACACATAACCCTTCCCTAAAGGTTTCAAGTTTTGCTTTAGAAACATCTAGGAGTGGTTTCTTTTTAATTACTTCACAGCAGGCCCACTGAAAAACTTCATCTGTAACAAATTCAGGCTGCCTAATCATTGAAATCCAACAATACTTGTCCTTGACTGAAAAATCCATTGTGTTATCACTCATCCACCACAAGCCTTCTAGGGGAGGTACCACATATTCAAAATACCCTGTGGGTATAAATTTACCCATTTTGCTCATCTTAATTGTATAAGATAATCCATATAATAACTCAACTGCTAGTTGATATTCTCCCCCTTCAGCATTCGGGTTTCCTTTTCCCTCTACCATAATAAAATTCATTGAGGGAACATCTATTAGATTTGGCTCACACTTTGGTAGATATAAGTTTTTATAAACTTTTTTATAATCCAATTTATCCGTTAACATAGCTTTTTTCTCCTATTCTACGGGTATAATTATTTTATTCTTTTTTAGAATTATTTCTGCGAAATAAAGACAGTCCGCCAAAACCACTAATAACAGCAATATAAAAGCCCAAGTCGTATAGCCAGCCTGTATTTATAACCTCATAAATTCGAATATTTTTTCTAGATAAGCCTAATATAAGTGAAATAGGTGCCATCCATCCATGCCAAATACCCCAAAAGAAACCTGCGGGACTTGTTGGTGTGTAGGTTCCATCTCCAGGAACACAGCCTGTTAGTGTAAGCAAACCTAAAATCATCATAATACCTAATAGAAAGATTTTCTTTTTCATATGTGAACTCCTTTCAATATGGATTAATATATATTTCTACTTATAACTATTATAAAGATTTTTTCCTCTAAAGTAAAAATAAAAATTAATAAAGTTTTATATAAAATGCTAGTAATATGTGGGAATTTGACTTAATCCTTCTAATAGGTTAGTATTAAACTTAGGGGTAAGTTCGTAAACTGGCTGATAGACAAGTGGATTTTACACACATTTGTCTTCAATATTATTTAAGCAAGCCTCAGAATTAAACATTTCATCACTGAGAATTGTCAGATTCTAATTTTCCATAATATATAAATGTAAATAACAAATAATCGAAATAACATAATTTTCAATGATTCAATTACTTCATTGTTAAATTAATTGGACTTTTCATTTATTATGGGTTGAAGGCCTTATTAAGCATTATTAATTTGTAATGGGGGAGTAAATACATAGTTAAATTTAATTTAAAAAGCATGCATGAGAAAGGAGTAAATATGGATATTGCAATAATTGGTACATCAAAGAAGGAAAATGAAAGAAGGGTGGCTATTCATCCAGATCATATTAGTCAGATACCTATGGAAGTACGAAAACACTTATTTTTTGAAAAAGGTTATGGTATACCTTTTGACATGGATGATGAAACGATATGTACATTAACGGGGAATCCCTTAATTGAACGTAAAGAATTGCTTAGAGAATTTAAAGCAATTTTAATTACAAAACCGGTAGCAGAGGACTTTGAAGAAATTCAGCAGGGGGCTCTTGTATGGGGGTGGTTACACAGTGTACAACAGAGCATTATTGCCCAGATTGGAATAGATAAGAAACTAACTCTTATAGCATGGGAAAATATGTATTATCAAGGGGAACGTGATCTGCTTCATATATTTAACAGAAATAACGAGATGGCTGGATACTGCGGAGTTCAGCATGCTTTGCAACTGACAGGAATAGATGGTAACTTCGGACCAAAGCGAAAGGTTATAGTTATTAGCTTGGGATCAGTAAGCAGAGGTGCTATATATGCATTAGTAGGGCATGGCTTTACGGATATATCAGTATATACACAAAGGCCGTCATTTTTAGCTGCAAATAAAATACCAGGAGTCAAGTATAGACAAATTATAAAAGATAGCCAGGGTATAATTGAAATTGTAAATGATGATGGACAGAACACATTGTTTGTAGATGAATTAGCAACTGCAGATATTATCGTGAATGGAGTTTTGCAGAATGCGAGTAGCCCAATTATTTTTATAAACGAAGAGGATATCCCTAAATTCACTAAAGCTTGCCTTGTGATTGACATAAGCTGTGCAATGGGAATGGGATTCAGCTTTGCACACCCAACAAAATTATCTAATCCTATTTTTAGAATTGGTAAGATTAAATACTATTCAGTAGATCATGCGCCTACACTACTTTGGAATAGCGCGACCTGGGAAATATCAAATTCTATTTTGCCCTACTTGCCATATATCGTTAAGGAAGAAGATAATACAGTTCTGCAGGATGCCATTGATATTAAAGATGGAAAGATACTAAACAGAGAAATCATATCCTATCAAAATCGTGCGTTGGTATATCCATACAGGCAACTTTAAAGAATTTTTATTTCCCCTGTTTAATAAATGAAGCAGTTTCAAGATTACAAAGGTCTACTAATAATTTCACCCGGCCATTTCTCACTAACATTATCTTCATTTTTAAAGTAATCCACTTTGTCCTCTGAGCAATAAATCTCACCGTAGGGTATAATGTTTATTTTGCCCGAATCAGGATATTCACAAATGTCTATTCCATTAACTGTAGATAAATCAAGATACCTACAGGGCTTCTCTGTATGGTTATAAATAAGGATAGGAGTATTTTCCGGGATCTAGAGATTTTACATTAAACTGTAGGTGCTTAGACTTAAATATTTCAGATAATTTTGGGCTTGAGTGGAAAGAAAATTCAGGTATTGGGGATTGTTTAAGTTCAAAGGATAAATTATTTTCATTGAATATATGAGCCATAATAAATTTACCTTCCTTTCGAAATTATAATGGGGATCATTTTTTTCTGCCTACATATAGATAATGTTCACAACTTGCAAAGGTATTAGGATCTTTTGATAGTCTATAAATTGCTTCTATATGTTGTTCAAATATATTTTGAGGTAATTCATTTATTTTTTGTTCTACAATTGATGATAAACCTTCTACACCTGCAAAAGCTAACTCTTTTAAATTAAACTGGCTCATAAAGCTTTTAGCCTCTAAGGGTTTAATAAAATATGCTGAAGTAAAGCCTTCCTCTTCTGAATTTACACCATTTTCTAGATACTTAAGTAATTGATTAGCATCGTTTAAGTCTTCAGGCCTACTTTTTATAATATCCAGGAAGGGTGCATAAGCTGATATAAAGGATGCAATAAGTATTCCTCCAGGTTTTAAGAGAGCCATTGTATCCCTTACTACATTTTCTCTATCTGAGAGCTTAGTAAGATGGTACAAAGGTCCCATTAGTAGGATAACATCGAATTTACCTAAATTATACTTTGGTAATTCTAATGCGCTACCATGAATAAACTCTTCGAGAGATACCTTATATATAAGGGCTTTCTCTTTTGCAATTTCTATATGCTTTTTAGTCAAGTCCAGGAGTACTACTTTATTACCTTTTGAGGCTAGGTAAATAGAATATCTGCCTGGTCCACCACCTATATCTAGGATCCTTGAGTTAGCAGGTACATATTTATCTATGTATTTCTTTGTAATCTCAAATTCTACTTTATGCCGTTCAAGTCTGAGCCACTCATCATACCTATCATAAAAGCTTTCTATTTCCTTGCTTTTCTCCATTTTTATACCCCCTTAAAATCTAATCTAACCTAATATCAAAGTTTTTAACTTATCCCGAGGACATCTAATTATTATTATAAAACATTTTAACTGCTTTAAGAGTATAATTATTATAAATTAATAAATTAATAAATTATGACATTGGGAGGGGAATATGAATAACATTATTCAAGTTTATATTACATCCAAAAACACAAAGGATAGACTTACAAAACAAGAACCTCATTTTTTTTCTCAGGACAAAAATGAAATTGAAGCAAAGCTATTAAAAATTTATGAGGATGTTACTTATCAGGAGATATTAGGATTCGGGGGAGCGTTTACTGAAGCTGCTTCAGTTACTATTGATAAGATGAGTGATGATAAAAAGAAAGAAATTCTTGAAGCTTATTTCAGCTTAGAAAAGGGAATCGGCTATAGCTTTTTGCGTACCCATATCAATAGTTGTGATTTTTCAACAGAGAATTATGCTTATGATGAAGTTGAAGGGGATTATAACCTTGAAAAATTCTCAATTGACAGAGATAAAAAGTCCTTAATACCACTTATTAAAAGTGCTCAGGAAGCCTCAGAGGAAGGCTTTATATTATTTGCATCGCCTTGGAGTCCTCCAGCTTGGATGAAAACTAATGGACAAATGAATGAAGGCGGAAAACTTAAGGATGAATGCAAGGAAGCTTGGGCAAAATACTATGCAAAATACATAAAAGCATATAAAAACGAAGGAATTAACATTTGGGGAATAACTGTGCAAAATGAACCTAAAGCCACTCAGACTTGGGATTCATGTGTTTATACTGCTGAAGAAGAAAGAGATTTTGTAAGAGATTATCTTGGACCAATATTACAAAAAGAAGGTCTCTCAGATATTAAAATAATGATATGGGATCATAATAAAGAAAGAGCTTATGACCGTTCAAAAGTTATATATGTTGATGAAGAGGCTTCAAAATATGTTTACGGTACTGCATTTCACTGGTATTCAGGGGACCATTTTGGTGCTTTAGACGCTCTGCATCACAAATTCCCGGATAAAAAGCTTATTTTTACTGAGGGTTGTGTAGAATTTGGAGTTAAGCTTGGTTCCTGGACAAAGGGTGAAACCTATGGCCACGCCATTATGGGTGATATGAAAAATTATACATCAGCTTGGACAGATTGGAACATTGTCCTTGATGAAATTGGAGGCCCAAATCATGTTGGAAATTATTGCGATGCTCCAATAATAGCTGAAACTAAAATAAACGAAGTGTTTTATGAAAGCTCCTATTATTATATTGGTCATTTCAGTAAATTTGTAAGACCTGGAGCTTATAGAATAGGATTAAGTTCTTTTTCTGATAAACTTGAAGCAGTTGCTTTTAAAAATAAGAATGGAGAAATAGTTACTGTAGCGTTAAACAGAACCGATGAGGAAATTCAATTTAATTTAGGAACAAATTTAGGTATATCTGAATTTCTAATTCCTGCTCACTCAATTATGACGCTTGTTTATTAAGCTTTAATAAATATTACATCAAATATTATCTATGTTAATAATAGAAAAAGCAGAAAGTTTAACGCAACCCTCTGCTTTTTTTATTTTATAGCTATTCTTTTATAAGAATTTTTTCTATTTCTGCTATATATAGTGTATGATAATCTTTTTTAGGATATAGTTTTATATCAAATTCACTGTCTATAAAACATTCAGGTGTGAACTTACCCTCCACCTTAGAGGTAGGGGCTTCTTGGGTAATGCCCTCTTGTGCGGACAAATTTACCAAGCTAACAAGGTAGAACCAACCTCGCATATATTTAGACTAGCATTATAATCTCTGTCGATGCTAAGTCCACAATAATCACACTTATATACTCTATCTGATAACTTTAGAGTATCTTTCTTATTTCTGCAATTACTGCAGATTTTAGAAGAAGGATACCATTTATCTATTTTAATAAATTGTTTTCCTCTATCTTCTAATTTGTATTTTAGTAAGTTTCTAAACATACCAAAACCATTATCTGAAAGATTTTTACCTAATTTTAATGTTTGAGCCAGTCCTCTTAGGTTTATATCCTCTACTATTACAGCATCATAGTTTTCTGCTAACTTGTAAGAGATTTTATGAAGCCAATCTAATCTTTGCCTTGTTATTTTGTTTTGGATTTTAGATATCTTATTCTTTTGTTTAATCCAGTTATTAGATTTTAATACTTTATTGCTTAGTCTTTGTTGCTCAAGTTTTAGCTTAGCTTCATGGATTCTATAGTAATGAGGGTAATTGGCTTTTTCACCCTCACTACTAACATAGAAGTTTCTCTGAGAATAGTCTAATCCTAAAATATTATTTGAAGGTGTTTGTTTTTCTTCAATATAATACTCTACTAAAATGCTTATGTAATAATGGTTTCTACAGTCCTTTGAAATTGTAGCACCTTTTATTACACTATTTTGAGGTAGTTTTCTATGATTAACAAACTTTATGGGCTCCTTTAGTTTAGGTATCTTAACAAGATTATCATCTAGTATGGTCATGGTACTCTCTTGATTATTAGTTGAGAAAGAATTTTGATTTCTTTTTTTACTCTTGAAATTTGGCATGCCCTTTAAGTCTTTGTATGTTAACACTCTGTTTATTGTTTTCGATTGCTTTACAGCTCTTTTACTATAGGTTTTACCATCATAATCACTATTATATTTCTTAATAGCCCCTTGAAAGTCTAATTGTAGATTCGCAAAAGCTAAGCTATCGATTTCCTTCATATATTCGTATTCCTTTTTGATAATAGCCGGAGTTGGCAGGTCAATAGACTTATAATCTATTTTCCCAGATACAAAGTTTAGTTGTTCTAACTGGGTATATAACAAATCAACATAGATATTGTACATTTTCCTGCAGCATCCAAAAGCTCTTTCTAGATATATGATCTGAGCTTTGTTTGGCTTTAGCCTATATTTATAACCTCTATTGTTTTTAAGCATTAATTTTCACCTTCTTTTGCACATTTCTATATCTTTAATATTAGTATGTGTAATTTCAGCAAAAATAAACATGTGTTTTTCTTTTTTTGAGTATTGAACCTAAGAAAAGAAAGTGCTATCAATCCACCACCTAAAGAGGATGGTCGAATTCAGCTCATTTTGTTAAATTAGCATTAGAAATTCTATCTTTCTCCGCTGTAATGAGCATCCATTCCTTACCTATTAGCCTAAACGTACTTTTTTCCAATTCTTCAGGTTTGATTTCTATAAATTTATTCATAATATAATCATATCTCCTTTTATAATATAAATTACCATGTAGAATATACATTATATTTATCTCGTAAAATTCTATCCGATTAACATATATCTATGTATTTCATGGCTTTTCTCCATTTTGGGCTCCTTCCTTTAATATCTTCCATCTGTTTTTATAAATGTATTGGTTTATTATAAAACCTAAAATGCAACCTAGGGTATTTAAAATAACATCATCAATATCTAATACACCCACATTTAAAATATACTGACCAATCTCTAGACCCATTATTATAAGTACACAAGGTATTAATATAGAAATAAACTTGCGTTTTCCTTTAAATAGAAAGGATATAAAAAATCCTAAGGGGGATAAAGGTAATTATATTTGCTATAAGATTTATAAAGATTGTATGAAAACTGTAAGCTGAAGCATTTAAAAGAAATTGCATAATCGTCTTAAAGGGATAAAAATTATATCTTCTAGCTCCATTATAGCTACGATAAGGACCAATAAATACTTCCCATAGCATTAAACAGGAATACATAAAGAACAGGATATATAAAGAGGAGGTAATATACTTTTTATATATCCTATGATAAATTACTTTCATTTTCAATATTTCAAACCTACCTTTACTACTACATTATTAAATACTAACCATTTAAGGAGGTATAGTATTCCCCCGCACCAATCTTTTTAAAGGAGGTTAAATTGGTTTTCAAATATCTAATGAAAAAATACTTTTCAAGATATTCTAAAATAAAGATACAAAGAAAAAATAAGGTTATTGCTATGTAGAATCTGTTAACTAAATTCGTATGAAGAAAAAAATCTAAGGTTACTAGCAGTAACAATAACCCAGGATATAAGTAATGCATAAATCCTTGCTCATAAAAGGCTACTGAAATCAAGGAGTTCTTTTTCCCCTTAGATATAGTGGCATCTATAGAACCAAATATAGAAAGCAGACCATTTCTAGTAATCCTTATAAAATTACAGTCATCATATTCTGCAATTTCTACATTACAATTATGGCTTTTATATTCATTAAAGCAGGAACTTACTTCTTCTTTATTAGTACTAGTCTTGTAATATTTACTTGCATATTGGTCACCAATTGATATAGCCATGATCCTCTCACCTCAAACTTTATTAAAATATTTTCACCAAGGCCTTTTCCCTTGTAGTTAACCTTTATTTTTCCAATATTCTTTGTCTGGATTACCCTGGGAATAACCATTCATAAGATTCCTAAATACAACAAACAATAGTTTCGTCTTTAGTGGAGTATGTATTTTCTTGCTTTTCATAGAGCTATAAAAAGCATTTGTTTTTTCCTTCAAACATTTCTCGTATTTGTCTTGCTTTTTCAGTGGCATATCACTCCAGTTTTTAGCCCAAAGAGTTAAGCCACATTTATATACTTTTGGAAGCCCCCAATATTTCAAACTTCTTTCTATTGGCTTTATGGCATATTTTGTACCTGTACCAGCGGTTGTAGCTATTATTTATAACCTTCTTAGTTTTCCAGGGGTGCAGCCATATGCCTTCTTGAATAAGCTACAAAATTGAGACTGACTGGCGAAACAGTTCTCCTCCGAAATACGGGTAATGGAGTAGCTTGTTTCTAAAAGCATTCGGTGAGCACTTTTTAAGCGAACCTGAATTAGGTATTGATGAGGAGAAAGTCCATAAACCTCTTTAAATATATGCCTAAATCTGTCGTAACTGTAGTCTGATAATTCTGCTAGGGTTTGATAGTTAATATCAAAAGTATAATTTTCACTTATAAAGCGTTCAATGTGGGATAAATCCAGTTCCTGATTTTCACTTGAGGAACTCAGCCTTCCTAGACTTACAAATAGATCCATCAAAAGACTTTTAAGCTTAATTTTATAATAAGGGTTTTTCCCTAATAATTCGGTTTTAAGTAAAAGTAATATTTTTAATATGTCATGAGAGGGGTAGTCTTTATAGATACCATTCTTTAATACAATGGGACATTCTATACATTGGAAACCGATAAATAGTACTTCCGTCTCTTTTGTACGTTCCTCATCGTGGAGTGAATTTGGCTCAATGATAGCAAAAGAATTCTGCTCATAGCTATAAGGCTTTCCTCCAATATTAGTTTTTCCAGAACCAGCCATATAATAAACCAATTCATAGCATTTATGCTTATGAAAGTTAATGTTGCTACCCCCAGGACGAGTAAGGTAGTAGAGGAAATCAAAGCTACAATCCATTATTCTCATTGCCTCCCAATTAGCCACTTTCTTATATTATCCAGCCACTTAATTATATCATGGGTACTTTTAATCTGCTACAATTAGTATAAATAACGAATGTAAAATTATAAGAGGTAAAAGGAGTGTACAGATATGGAGTTTCCCAAATTATCAATTGAAAAACTTATAGAACGTATTCAGGCACCTAAGGGAAAAATAAGAATGGTTTTAGATACAGATACTTATAATGAGGTAGATGACCAGTTTGCCTTGGCTTATGCATTAAGATCCCCTGAAAGTATGACAGTAGAAGCCATCTATGCAGCACCTTTTCTTAATGATAGGTCTAAGAGTCCTGAGGAGGGAATGGAAAAGAGTTATGATGAAATACTGAAGATATTGAAGCTTCTTAAAGTACCACAAGAAGGCTCTGTTTATAGAGGCTCTAGGAATTATCTTAAAGATAGTAATACACCTCAAGAAAGTGAAGCTGCTAGGGATTTAGTTAAGAAAGCTATGACATGTGGGGAGGAGCCATTATATGTAGTTGCTATAGGTGCAATAACAAATGTGGCCTCAGCTATTTTGATCGAGCCAAAGATTATAGAAAAGATTGTTGTAGTATGGCTTGGTGGGAATGAGATTACTTATCCACATACTATGGAATTTAATCTTATGCAGGATATTCATGCTTCCCGTCTTATATTTGATTGTGGAGTGCCATTAATTCATCTTCCCTGTAATAGAGTAACTACCCATCTTTTAACAACGGTACCTGAGCTTGAATATTATCTTAAGGGTAAGAGTGAAATAGGTACATATCTTACAGAAATAGTTAGTAATTATAAAGATAAAGGCTTCGCTTGGTCTAAGGTAATATGGGATATTGTCACTATAGCATGGCTAATTAATCCAGAATGGGTTTCGACTATCATGGTTCATAGTCCTATTCTGACGGATCATTTAACCTGGAGTTTTGATTCAAAAAGGCATTTTATAAGCACTGCAACTGAGCTAGATAGAGACAAAATATTTGGTGACTTATTCAAGAAATTAGCAGAGTAAAATTATAAATGAAGATCCACCTGAGCACAGGTGGATCTTTAATAGTTTATATTTATAAGAGGGTACCTTTAAATAGTAAATCAATAGGGGTCAAGGATACATTCGTATCAACCTTAACTAACAAACTCCTACCACTAAAGCTGCAAGTGCAAGTATAACAAAAGGGTGTCTCTACGAATAGCCAAGACATTATAAAGGTGTTTTCATCCCTCCAGGTTCCACTTGCATAAGCCTTTGGTGACCCTAATAAAATATCTGTCTCATTTGATACCCAAGCTTCTATACCACAAAGGATTTCATGGGTTCCTCTGTTGTCAGTAATTTTAAAGTTACAGGTATCTTCATTAAATTCAAAGGACATACTTTCTATTTGAAGTTGATTATCTTCTATTTTATATATTCTGCTTTGAATAGCAGTTTTCTCTATTGATTTAACACCGAACCTTGGAGGTGAAATATGAAGACGGGCAAGCTTACTATTTAAATTTGACAAGGCTTCATTATTTGATTCCAAACTTCCTTCACTCAGGGCAGGTATTAATTTATCCCAAATCAGATTTAATATGCCACCTACATCTCCGGAACCACTGGTTATAGCAAGGATCGCATCTTGATCTGGCATAATCACAGCCAATTGACCAAAGGCACCGTCTGCCCTATAAACATTAGGTACCTTGCATCTCCAGAATTGATACCCATAACCGCTTTCCCAATCACTATCCAAACTAGTACCATTAGAAACTTGTTTAGAAGTGGCTTTCTCTATCCAATCCTTAGGAATGAGAGTCTTGCCCTTATACACTCCCTTATCTAAATATAGCTTTCCGAATTTAGCTATATCCTCAGTTTTAATGCTAAGGCCAAAGCCACCTGTGTTAATACCCTTTGGACAGGTTTCCCAGGTTGGGTTTTCAATTCCAAGAGGCACAAATATTCTAGGTTGTAAATATTCAAGTAGGGTTTGTCCAGTTACCTTTTGAATAATTGCAGAGAGCATGTAGGTAGCTGCAGTATTATATACAAAAGGTGAACTAGGAGTATGCTCTACTTTTAAAGCTAAAAAGGCCTTGACCCAATCTCCATCCTTTTGCGCTATTACTGCATCTGTGGTATCTTTTTCGTGACCAGTTGCCATGGATAATAAATGCTTAACTTCCATCTTTACTAGATTTTCATCCATAACTTCAGGTAAAGACTCTTTGAAAAAGGAAATTACTTTATCTTCTAAAGTTATTAAATTCTCTTCTATGGCTAGTCCAATAGCAGTTGAGGTAAAGCTTTTGCTTAAGGAAAAAAGCATATGGGGTAACTCTTCACTATAGGGAGTCCACCAACCTTCTGACACTACAAAACCATGTCTTAGTAGCATAAAACTATGTAAGCCTAAATTTGCTTTTTCCACAGCTTCTAAAAAATCGGTTATAGCACAGGAGGCAATTCCTTGCTCTTCAGGGGTACTTCTAGGTAATTTGTTTTCAATACTCATATTATCACTCCTAAATTGATCCATATATTACTGATCTTAACCTTGGCTGATGAAATGCCTCAAAATTAGGTTGCAGCTGTTGCATATAAACTGCTGCTAATTTTTCCTTAGGATCAATTAGCACCCAGGTACCTGCCATACCGCACCATCCGAATTCTCCAAGAGAACTATTAGAGCCACCGGCAGCGGGATCTATCATTACTCTTACACCTAACCCATAACCGTAACCAGCTTGATAAGGCCAATCAAAATCTACCAACTGCTGGGGACTCAAGTGATTGGTGGTCATAAGTTCTATAGTCTTTCCACTAAGTATTTTTACACCATCTAATTCTCCACCATTAGCCATCAGATGCGCGAAGCGTCCATAATCACCTAGTGTGGATAATAGACCACCACCACCGCTTTCCATAGTAGCATTTAACTGAAAATCTTCATCCAAATCTGTTATCTTTGTAAGTTTTCCATCATTAGATCGATCATAAATACTGCAAAGCCTACTCTTTTTATTTTCTGGAATTCTAAAGAAGGTATCTTTCATACCCAGGGGATCGAATATTTCATCCTTCAAGAATTGGCTAAACTTTTTACCAGAGATCACTTCAATAAGTGCTCCTAATACGTCATGACTAAAGCCATATTGCCAATGGGTACCTGGGTCAAAGGCCAAAGGTACTTTCCCAAGTATTTTTGATAATATGCGAACATTTAGCTCATCACCTTCAAGATGAGTTTTTTTATATTCCGCTAGGGACCTACTAATCTCTTTTGCAGTTTCCATATTTTCTCCTGGATAAGTTAACCCAGAGGACATGGTAAACAAATCTTTTATAAGTATTGGTTTAGTTGCAGAGGATACATACAATGCATTATAGGGGGTATAGCGATATACTTGGGAAGCTTTAAATTCCGGTAGATATTCTTCCAAGGGATCATTAAGTAGAAAAAGTCCCCTCTCATAAAGCATAAGGGCAGCGGCGCAGGTGATAACTTTACTCATAGAATATATTCGGTAAATAGTGTCGGTGGAAATAGCAGTTTTTGTTTCAAGGTCTGAATAACCGAAGCACTCCTGATACAAGGTTTCTCCTTTATGGGTCACTGAACAGGCACAGCCTGGTGTTCCATTTTCAACAAAACTTTTAAGCAGTGGATTTAGTTTGTCAAAGCGATTCATATAATTACTCCTTTTTCAAATGACTTTTTTCCTTTTATTGTATCATAATACTCTAAAAAGCAATAACATTGTTTTTTAGAGTATTTAAGAGTGATTATAATATATCATAGATATTAAAAACTTATCTTCAGACAACATGTACAGCCGAATATCGATCCACCCATAGACCTATAACTCTAACTGGTAGACCCCAAGATTTTACTATGCAGGTAGATGCAACTATATCTCGGAAATGCCTATAGTCACTAACAGGATTGGCAGCACAATCATAATGCCCCACTACAGCAACTACCGTAGAGTCGTGGGCTTCTATAGAAATAATAACTTTTTCTCTAAAGCTTTCAATTCTAATCCAATCACCTTGAGATAATACCTTATCCATCCCAGGTTCTGTAACTAAATCCACATAATCCACTGCAAAATTTTCTTTCATCCACTTAATAACAGGGATTTGAGTCCTACCATCAATACAGTTTAAAGCTGTTCCAAAACTTTTTTTCATGATATACCTTCAATTATTTTTTCACTAATAAAGTATGAAAATATTATTGAATCTGTGATTAATTGATGATATTAAAAAAAATTCTTATACAAAAATTAAACCATTTAAGCATTCTGTCTACTATTTAATAATATATGCCATTGCTATAATGTAATTGTATCAGTGATGTAAACGTATAAATGATACAAAAACCAATAGGGGGGATATCAAAATGTTAAAATTCAAGAAATTATTAAGTATTTCTTTGAGTTGTCTAGTAATTACTGGACTTGTGGGTTGTGGAAATTCTGCAACTAGTACTAGTACTAATACCAGTTCTAAGAAGGTAAGCATTAAATTTTTCTCAAATCTACCTGACCGTGCAAATGGCCAAGGTAAACTTGAACAAACAATAATCGATAATTATACCAAAGAAAATCCTAATGTAAAGGTAACCATCGAAGCACTTCAAGATGAACCTTATAAACAAAAGTTTACAACATATGCAGCAAGCAACTCAATCCCGGATTTATTCATGGTTTGGGGTCAACCTTCTTTTTTCGGTCCTATCATGAAAAATGGATATGTTGCTGAGCTTAAAGCTGATGACTATAAAGACTATGGTTTCTTTAATGGATCGCTTGATGGTTTTAGTACAAATGGTAAATTGTATGGGCTTCCTCGTAATACTGATTTCATGGTTTTATATTATAACAAAGCTTTATTTGATAAATATAGTGTAAAGCTACCTACCACTTATGATGAGATTATTCAAGCAGCTAAGACATTTAGAAAGAATAATATTGCTCCAATCTCAATGAATGGTAAAGATAAATGGACGATGAATATATTGTATCAAGAACTCCTAATAAAAGAGAGTGGAGATCAAAAATTGATGTATGATGGTCTAAAAGATACAACTAAACTTACCAGCGATCCAATGTTTACAAAGGCAGCTGAAGATGTTAAAGCATTGATGGATGTTAAGGGCTTCCAGGATTCCTTTGTAACAGCAGACTATGGCGCAGCTAATAACTTATTTGCACAGGGTAAAGCAGCTATGTATTATATGGGTTCATGGGAAGTTGGAATGGATTCAAATAAAGACTTTAGTGACGAATTTAAGAAAAATGTGGATGTTATGAAATTTCCAGTTACAAGCACCGGAAAAGGTAAAGATACAGACTTAGCTGCATGGAATGGCGGAGGATATGCTGTCTCAGCAAACTCTAAAGTTAAAGCAGAAGCAATTAAATTATTAAAATATATGATGAAACCAGAAAATTGGTCTAAACTCGGATGGCAAAGTGGTGCTGTTGTACCAGCACAAAAATATGACCAATTCTTAACGGGAAAAGAAACTAATCTTCAAAAGAAACTATCAGCAATACTTACAAGTTCTACCTCAATCAGTGGGGTTACCTTCAATGATAGTTTAACACCAGACTTCAAAACAAATTCAGAAAATCTTGCTCAGGAATTTTTCGCAGGAATTAAAACAGGAAAACAATTTTTAGATGAAACAGGGAAAGCGGCAGTAAGCGCAGGCAAATAAAAAGAATATAATGCAGAAGTTAAATGCTTCTGCATTATATTTATTAGAAGAGGTGATTTTATGAATGGATTATTTAGAAATAAGAAAACAATATTTTTATTAGTATTTCCAGGGCTATTAGTATTTCTATATGCTGTGTTTTTACCAATAATCCTTAGTGTATATTTTGGAATGACTAAATGGTCTGGGATAGGAAAGCCTGTTTTTGTAGGTTTAAATAATTTCAAAACTTTGATTTTCAATGATAGCACTTTTATTACTTCCTTAAGGAATTCTTTCGTTTTAGGCTTAGCCCTCATTATTATTCAACATCCTATATGTTTAGGGGCAGCAATAATGATAGATAAAATTGGTGGAAGAGCAGAAAAAGTATTTAGAGCAATATTTTTTATACCTTGTGTTATTTCCGTGGTAGTGACTTCTAAAATGTGGGTTCAAATATATGATTCTCAATATGGACTTCTAAATAAAATTTTAGATCTACTGCATTTAGGCTTTTTAAAACAAGAATGGCTAGCAAACCCAAAGCTAGTTTTAGGCTCACTTTTTGTAATAATAATGTGGCAAGGGTTTGGATGGGGAATGCTTATTTACTATGCGGGGATTAAAGGAATCTCAGAAGATGTATATGAGGCAGCGCAAATTGATGGGGCAGGTGGTTTTAAATTATTTACATCTATTACCTTTCCACTACTACAGCCGGTTATTAAAATAAATGTTACATTAGCAATGATTTCTGCCTTTAAGCAAATGGAGGTTATATTTTTAACTACTAATGGTGGCCCAGGAAATGTAAGTCAG
>Ga0209430_1000731_pt1 | contig 29749 bp, 20 predicted proteins | sample BarGraIncub1133A_FD_184504 | JGI IMG/M metagenome (GOLD analysis project Ga0209430, IMG submission 184504) | Arctic peat soil microbial communities from Barrow, Alaska - Barrow Graham LP Incubations 11-33A (SPAdes) (version 2) | ecosystem: Environmental > Terrestrial > Soil > Wetlands > Peat... | reverse complement strand
TACCAACATTTTTTTCATAAGCTTCCTTAGGTTCAACACCCTTTTTGATGGCATCCATCATTTTCCCAAGGTTTACAAACTTGTAACCGATTATTTCACTATCTTCATCAAGTCCAACATTAATGATATAGCCTTCTGCCATTTCCAAGTATCTTACACCCTTTGCTTGAGTCGAATATATTGTGCCTATCTGTGAACGTAAGCCTTTACCAAGATCCTCAAGACCCGCACCTATTGGAAGGCCACCCTCCGAGAAAGCAGACTGTGTTCTACCATATACTAATTGCTTAAATATTTCTCTCATTGCAACGTTGATAGCATCACAAACGAGATCAGTGTTTAAAGCTTCAAGTATTGTCTTTCCTGTGAGTATTTCACCAGACATTGCAGCTGAGTGAGTCATACCAGAGCAACCTATAGTTTCAACTAGAGCTTCCTCTATAATACCATCCTTAACATTAAGAGTTAGCTTACAGCCTCCCTGTTGAGGTGCACACCAGCCTATGCCATGTGACAAACCAGATATATCTTTGATTTCTTTTGCTTTTACCCATTTACCCTCTTCAGGTATTGGAGCAGGACCATGATTAGGACCTTTTTTTACAACACACATATTTTCAACTTCATGTGAATAAATCATTTAACTTCCTCCTTCGCTACTATTTTAATTTTAATTCATTAGCTATACAAAGCTTGAGCATTTGCCCCTATATTTAAGATAAAAATCTTAAAACACCAGCATAAATTATATCATATCTACGCTATTTGTGAGTAGCATTTTGTTATAAAAATCTATTATACTGCAATATTTTTTTATATATAACCTTTTTTGCTTTGATTTTTAGCTCTAAGATCCTTTTCTGCCAATTTATAGAACAGTTGCTGACTGTCTATCTCTTCTTCGTTTTTTCTTGTTAATTTTGAATAAGTACCATCTGTGTTCAATACTCTTGCCTTAACATTATCCTTTAAACATAGGCTAAGTATGTTTTGTATTTTTTCTTTAGCTTCTTCATTTTCAACAATAAAAAGAAGCTCTACCCTTCTATCTAAGTTTCTGTTCATCCAATCAGCGCTGGACAGAAACATTTGTTCAGCGCCGCCACTATAGAAGTAAAATATTCTACTGTGTTCCAGATACCTGCCTACTATACTTCTAACGCTGATATTTTCGCTTACTCCAGGAATACCAGGTCTCAGGCAGCAAATCCCTCTCACAATTAAATTTATCTGAACACCTGCACTCGATGCACTATATAAAGCATCAATGATCTGTTTATCCACTAAGGAGTTCATCTTGGCAATTATTATAGCCTTCTTGCCCTTTTTGGCATTTTCCTCTTCTATCTTGATTAGTTTCAGTACTTTTTCTCTCATATTTAGCGGAGAAATCGCAGTCTTGTATAGATTAGTTGGTTCTGAATACCCTGATAGCATATTAAACAAGGCAGATGCATCGGCACCCATATAAGGATTTGAGGTGAAAAGACCTAAATCTGTATATATTTTGGCGGTTACATCATTATAATTTCCTGTACCCATATGCACGTAGCGCTTCAAACCATTCTCCTCACGTCTAACAACCAATAGCACTTTACAATGAGTCTTTAGTCCAACTAAACCGTATATTACGTGACAACCCGCTTTTTCAAGTCGCTTTGCCCATATAATATTGTTTTGTTCATCAAATCTTGCCTTTAATTCAACCAATACTGTTACTTGCTTGCCATTTTCAGCAGCCTGTACAAGTGCCTCAATAATCGGAGATTTGCCGCTAACTCTATACAAGGTTTGCTTAATTGCAAGCACCTCTGGATCATTTGCTGCTTGCCTCACAAATTCAATTATTGGGTCAAAGGACTGAAACGGATGGTGTATCAGAATATCCTTTTTTGATATTACCTCAAAAATATTATCACAGTTAACAAAATCAGCATTTTGAACTGTAGGATTAGGCTGATATTTCAAGTTATCAAAACCTTTTAAATCATAAAATTTTATCAGATACGTAAGGTCAACGGGCCCATTAACAGTAAAAAGCTTATCCCTGCTAACCTCAACCTCATCTTCCAATATCCTGAGCAATTGCTCTTCAATATTGCTCTCGACCTCTAGCCTTGCTGCTGCTCCCCATTTCCTCTGCTTAAGTGAATTTTCGATAGTCAGCAGCAAGTCTTCAGACCCCTCTTCATCCATTGTTAAGTCTGCATTTCTAGTGATTCTGTAACAACTTGTGGAAATGATGTTGTGCCCAGTAAAAAGTGTATCCAGGTTCATTTTAATGACATCTTCAAGCAATACAAAATTATGTATGTCGTCTGATGAAGGCAGTTCAATGAGCCTAGCTAGCACAGATGGAACCTGAACAGTTGCAAAGAGAGGGTCTTCATCTGATAAATCAGATTTATCCTGTAAAAGAATGGCAATATTAAAGGTCTTATTTAATATCAACGGGAATGGCCTTCCCTGGTCAACAACCATAGGGGTAAGTACAGGGTATACATTTCTCTGATAGTAGTTTTCAATATATGTCTTTTGTTCAGCATTCAATTCATGTTCTTGTAAAATAAATATCCCTTGAGTTTGCATTTCATTTTTAATTAGGTCATTATAGCTGCTATAAATTTCAGAAAACATGTCATGTATTTTGTCCAAAATCTTCTGTATCTGTTCCTTTGGTGTAAGCCCAGAGATATCAGTTTTACTGATACCCGCTATTACCTGTTCATACAATGGAGCAACCCTTACCATGAAAAATTCATCAAGGTTGGCACATGTTATAAACAAAAATTTTAATCTTTCAAAGAGAGGGTTACTATTATCCCTTGCCTCATCAAGTACTTTTATGTTAAATTCAAGCCAACTAAGTTCTCTATTTATGTACTTGCTCCCAATACTTTGATCACTCATGCCTTCACCTTCTTATCCTAATCTCTAGTCTAACTCCTGTAACTTCTTCATAAAATTCTAAATTTTCTTCAATAAACCATTTTTCTAATATTATATCCTTTATTGCATATATACATATCGTTAAAACATTATTATCGTATATCATTTCCAATTTATTTATTTTTTGCGTATGAGAAGAATCCATAGATTCTGCAAATTTTAATATAGCAGCAAGCTTTGATACTCTAATCTTATTTTGATCACTAAGACTAACGTAATTGCTATGCTGTCTTGATGGAAGCTTTGATGCATGATAATAAGCTATATTCGCAATAATATTCAGTTCTTCATCCGAAAACCCAAGCAGACTCTGCATATTTATAATATTGTAGGAATGCTGCTCATGATTTGTAAAACCCACATAATTTCCCGCATCATGAAGTATTGCTGCCACTTGTAAATACAATCTGTCCTTGTTTGAGAGCTGGTTTATCTCCATAGTTTGGTCAAAAATTGACAGAGCCATCTTTGCTACAAAAGAAGCATGTTTCTTATCAACACCATATTTTCGTGCTATTTTCCACACTGAAATAATAGCATCATCATTAACATAGCTCGATCCATTTGACATCTTATCAGCAATATCATATATTACACCATGACGATGCGAGGCCACGGGAGCTAAAATTCCCTCAGCCTTTGTCATCTTGATAAATGTATTAAACAGAATTACTGAAGGAAGTAGTATTTCAGCCTCATTCTTGGATATATCATACATATCCATTATTTGATTACTACTCATACGCCTTATCTTTTTGTATAAGTTACCCAGTGTATCTAGCTTAATGTAATTTATCTCTTCATCGGTTGAAATTTCTTCTTCTATTATTTTTATGATTGTATTCAGTTCTCCACCAAGACCAATAAAATGCTTAATTTTCATACTATTAACTAACGGTTTCAGTAGATAAAGCTTACTCTCAATAAATTCCTCCATTATTGCTGGGTAGTCAATCGTCATGGACTCAAGGTCTGCAAGTGTTTCTCTGAGTCTGAGCGAACCTAGTTTCAAATATTCTGTGAATATTAGCTTCCCATTTCGCTGAGCGGAAACCTCAACTCCTCCGGAAGATATGTTTATAACCAATACAGGCTTATTACGCAAAGATTTTTTTTCTTTAATGCTACTTCTGAGAGCCATATAGCTAAAAAATCTTTCTTGCGCATTATTTATTATTTTCACCTTAATGCTTGTCTTAATTCTTATCTGCTCAATAATATATTCACTGTTTTCAGCCTCTCTCATTCCGCTGGTAGCTACAGCTACATGCTCTACAATCCCATAATCCTTCATTAGCTGCGAGAATTTCTTAAGAGTATCGCAAGTTTCATAAATTGTTTCAGCCGATATACGCCCTTCATTAAATGTGTCCTTCCCAATGGATGAAGGTATTTTTACATCTTCAATAAAGCGGACATTTCCATCAGGAGAAATTTCAGCTATGGCCATACTTATTTTATTTGAGCCAATATCTATAGCAGCGATTGTCTTATACTCATTCAAAAATCCATACACCTCAAATTATTTTTTATGATATATTTAAAATACTACATTATTCAACAATTAATTACAACGCTTTAACCCAAACTTTACATACTGTGATTATAAAAAAATTTTTATTGTAATAGTTGTGAATGTGAAATATTATTTAATAGAGTTTACAAAAGGAGCATATCAATGAATAGAGTTGGGATTATAGATATAGGGTCAAATTCAATCAGATTAATAATTATAGAAATACAGAAATCCACAAATTTCAAGCTTATTTATGGGCTTAAAGAAGCGATAAGGCTTGGAGAGGATATGGGTAAGGATAACACTCTCAATACTATTAGAATGAGCAGAGCTATTGAAGCTATTTCATCATTTAAAACAATCTGCATTTCTCTGAATGTAGACAAAATAATAGCTGTTGCAACCGAGGCCGTTAGAAGAGCTTCAAATCGTGAAAACTTTCTAAATTTAGTTATGACACACACCGGCATAAGTATCAGAGTACTCTCAGGTGATGAAGAAGCACATTATGACTATATGGGTGTTATTAATAGTATGAATATAGCTAATTGCCTCATGATGGATATTGGAGGCAGCAGTACTGAAATTATCCTAGTAAAAGACTTTGAAGCAGTTCACTCCATAAGCATTCCATATGGTTCTCTTTCTCTTACGGATGAATATAATGCGAATCCAAATCAATTTAAAAACTTTGTTATTTCCATATTAGATAATATTCCATGGATAAAGCCGACAAATGAACTCCCAATAATAGGAATAGGTGGAACCTTCAGAAATATAGGTAAAGTCGATAGAAAAAGAAAGGAATATCCTATTGATAATACATATAACTATCAGCTTTTGAATACTGACTTTGAAAACATAATCAGTACCACCTTTGATAAAAGTATAGGGAAGATCAAAAAGATAAAAGGACTTTCAAATGACAGGTCGGATATTTTTATTGGTCCGATTTTTGCAATCAGTTCTATCATAAGCTATTGCAATACCAAAAATGTTTACATCAGCGGCAGCGGTGTAAGAGAAGGATTAATATTTGAGCATATTCTCGGTCAGGGTAAAAGAGTTGCAGATGTCTTGGATTACTCGTTACAGAATATGATGCTAATTTTTGATATAGATGAAAAAAATGCGTATAAAGTTTATGAATTAACGAGTAGTCTTTTTAGCCAATTAAAGCACTTATGCTGTCAAAAAGGCAATCCGGAAAATATTATTAAAACGGCCGCACTTCTTCATGATACAGGTATTAAAATAAATTATTACGACCATCACAAGCATACCTTCTATTGCATACTTAATTCGCGTATAAACGGTCTGACCCATAAGGAGCTGTTAATGGCTGCATATGTAGCTGCACTCCACAGAAAAGATGAATTCAAAATTGACTTATTAAATTACAAAGATATTATCAACCAGAGTGATGCACTGTTTATTCAACAGATGGGGATTATGCTTAAAATATGTGAAAAGTTTGATATAAAAATGAATGGCAACGTTCAAAATGTTAAATGCTCATTTCATGGCAATTCAGTGATTATAAGTCTAAAGTCAAGAAATAATACAGACATGGAAATAGCAGGTGCTATGACCTGCAAAAATACATTCAAGCGCTTGTTTAATAAAAAACTTATTATTGAGACAGCTAAGTAATAACTTCCTATTTTTGAAGGGGCTATTGGGGGCCAATAAGACCTTGTAGTCAGTCGCCCTTATTTCGAAGCTTTTACTTGTTGCAAAAATATAGAGGGATTGGCCTGAAAGACTATATAATCTGGATGTCTTTCAAGTCAACCCCTTGAATTACAAATTTCCCTAGAAATATAAAATTACTTAGCTTTAATTTGCTTTGCTATATTTCTTCCTAATTCAACACATTGGTCCAATTCTTCACTAGTTGGCTTATACCTAAATCCTAATGGCTCAGCACATATATTTAATCCAGCTTCTGCAAGCTTTTCACTTATTATCTTGTGAGCTTCCCCACTCCAACCATATGAGCCGAAACCTGCAGCAAGTTTGTTCTTCATTTTTAATGCCTTTATTTCGTCTAGCAAGGCAACGATAGGTCGTAATACGGTATTATTTACAGTGCTGCTACCTATTAGTACAGCATTGGCTTTAAATATCTCAGCATTTAAATCACTCTTATCTTTTGTTGCAGCATTATATATTTTGAATTTCACGCCTTCTTCCTCTATACCCATTGCTATAGCTTCCGCCATAGACCTTGTTGCGTGATACATAGTGTCATAAATAATAGCAACAAAACCATCGTTATAATTAGGATCTGACCATTCATCGTATTTCTCTATTATTTGTAAAGGATTATCTCTCCATATAACACCATGGCTTGGTGCAATCATATCAAAATCCAAATCTAGCGCAACAATCTGTGCGATTTTCTTCTTAATTAAAGGTTTAAAAGGTGACAAAATATTTGCATAGTATTTAATCGCCTCTTGATAAAGCTCGCATTTATCAACCTCATCATTGAACATAGATACTCCGCAATAATGCTGTCCAAAGGCATCATTTGAAATTACAAGCTTGGCACCTTCAACATATTCCAGCATGCTATCAGGCCAATGTATCATCTGCATTTCAACAAATTTGAGCTTGTATTCTCCCAAATCTAAAGTGTCACCAGTTTTAACAATATTAAAGTTCCAATCTTTGCCGAAATACTTCTTTATTATCTCTGCACCATTTTTAGTACAATAAATAGGTGTATTGGGGATCTTCTCCATCAAAAGACCCAAGCTACCACCATGATCCGGTTCAATATGATTAATAACAATAGCATCAATATTTGATAGCCCAACATTCTTCTCCAAATTCTCTACGAATTGCTCCTTATATGGATCCCATACTGTATCAATCAACACAGTTTTTTTATCCTTAATCAAGTATGAGTTATAAGAAGAACCCCTATGTGTTGAAAGCTCATGTCCATGGAATACACCTAGTCCCCAATCTCTAATACCACACCAATAAATGTTCTTTTTTATTTCCAACATTTAATCTACCATCCTCTCAGTTCCATAACTTTCATTATCTTTTGCATTTATAAAAATTTAATTCAATACCTTGCTTTATACCCTTTTTTTGATATCTATAAACATACCATATTGCAGCATGCTGCAAAAGTAATCAGGATTCAGAATTTAAAATGCGCTTAAATGAGGAGAACCATCACCTTGTTCAAACAACGCAAAAAGGAACCGATTTTCATCGGTTCCTTAATTATTAAAAATTTAGATTATTCAATAATCTTTGAAACGTTACCAGCACCAACTGTTCTTCCACCTTCACGGATAGCGAACTTAAGTCCCTCTTCCATAGCGATAGGAGTGATCAATTTGATCTTCATAGTGATGTGGTCTCCAGGCATAACCATCTCAGTTCCTTCTGGAATTTCGATGATTCCTGTTACGTCAGTAGTTCTAAAATAAAACTGTGGTCTGTAACCATTGAAGAATGGCTTATGTCTTCCGCCTTCTGCAGCAGTTAGAACGTAAACCTGACCTTCATAATAAGTGTGAGGTTTGATTGATGCTGGTTTAGCAAGAACCTGTCCTCTTTCTATATCATCTCTTTGAATACCTCTTAAAAGAGCACCGATGTTATCACCAGCTTGTGCTTGATCAAGAAGCTTTCTGAACATTTCTACACCAGTTACAACTGTCTTCCTTGGAGCTTCCATCAAACCAACGATTTCAACTTCATCTCCAACCTTAACAACGCCTCTTTCAACTCTACCAGTAGCAACAGTACCACGACCTGTGATTGAGAAAACATCCTCTACAGGCATTAGGAATGGCTTGTCAGTTGCTCTTTCAGGAGTTGGAATATATCTATCAACTTCAGCCATAAGAGCATGAATTGGAGCATATTCAGGAGCGTTAGAATCCTTTGAAGTAGATTCAAGAGCTACAAGAGCTGATCCTCTAATTATTGGAGTATCATCGCCTGGGAAATCATATAAGCTTAATAGCTCTCTAATTTCCATTTCAACTAACTCAATAAGTTCTTCATCATCAACCATATCACATTTGTTCAAGAATACTACCATGTAAGGAACACCAACTTGACCTGCAAGAAGAATGTGCTCTCTTGTCTGAGGCATTGGACCATCAGCAGCAGAAACTACTAGGATAGCACCATCCATCTGAGCGGCACCAGTGATCATATTTTTGATATAATCAGCATGTCCTGGACAGTCAACATGAGCATAATGTCTATTCTCAGTCTCATACTCAACATGAGCAGTATTGATTGTGATACCTCTTTCTCTTTCTTCTGGAGCAGAGTCAATAGTTCCATATTCTTTGTATACTGCTCTTCCTAGCAATCCTAATACCTTAGTGATAGCAGCAGTTAAAGAAGTCTTACCATGATCAACGTGCCCAATTGTACCAATATTAACATGTGGTTTGGTTCTTTCATATTTAGCTTTACCCATTTTAGAATCTCCATCCTTTCATTTAAGCGCATTGCGCTACTTAGTAAATTTTGGTTTATATTAACATTTGATTACTCAGCTTTGCCAGATAGAATTTTCTCTTGAATGCTCTTAGGCACTTCTTCGAAGTGACTTGTCTGCATAGAGAATGTTCCTCTACCCTGTGTTGAAGAACGAAGTGCTGTAGCATATCCAAACATCTCGGATAGTGGCACAACTGATGTAATAGATTGTGCTCCATTACGTGCTTCCATACCTTCAATACGTCCTCTTCTTGAGTTAAGTCCGCCCATAACGTCTCCCATGTAATCCTCAGGAACATTTACGTCAACTCTCATTATAGGTTCAAGGAGAACTGGACTTGCTTTCCTACATCCATCCTTGAATGCCATTGAACCAGCAATTTTAAATGCCATTTCTGATGAATCGACTTCATGATATGAACCATCAACAAGGGTTATTTTAATGTCAACTACGTTGTATCCGCCAAGGACACCGGCATTCATTGCTTCTTGTATACCTGCGTCTATTGGACCAATGTATTCTTTAGGAATAGCACCACCAACAATTTTGTTAACAAATTCATAGCCAGCACCTGGTTCTCTTGGTTCAATATCGATAACACAATGTCCGTATTGACCCTTACCACCAGACTGTCTAGCATATTTCATTTCAGATCTAACAGCTTTACGGATAGTCTCTTTGTATGCAACCTGTGGATTACCAACGTTAGCTTCAACCTTAAACTCTCTCATCATTCTATCAACAATGATATCAAGGTGAAGTTCACCCATACCTTCGATGATTGTTTGACCAGTTTCCTTATCAGTATGAACTCTAAATGTTGGATCCTCTTCTGCAAGCTTTTGTAAAGCAACGCCCATTCTTTCCTGTCCTTCTTTAGTTTTCGGTTCTATCGCAACTGAGATAACAGGCTCTGGGAATACCATTGATTCTAGGATAACAGGATGGTTTTCTTCACAAAGAGTATCACCTGTTGTTGTATCCTTAAGACCAACAGCAGCAGCAATATCTCCAGAATAAACTGTCTGTATTTCCTCTCTATGGTTTGCATGCATTTGAAGAATTCTTCCGATTCGTTCTCTCTTATTCTTAGATGAATTAAGTACATAAGAACCTGCGTTCAATGTACCTGAATACACCCTAAAGAAGCAGAGCTTACCAACATATGGATCAGTCATAATCTTAAACGCAAGCGCCGAGAATGGACCTTTGTCATCTGCTGGTCTTTCTATTTCAGTATCTCCATCCATCGAGATTCCCTTTATACAAGGAACATCAAGAGGTGATGGCATGTAATCAACAACTGCATCAAGCATCTGCTGTACACCTTTATTTTTATATGATGAGCCACAAGTTACAGGAATCATTTTTACAGCAATTGTTGCAAGTCTGATACCCTTTTTTATTTCCTCTTCGGTGAGTGCTTCACCTTCAAGGTATTTCATCATTAAGTCTTCATCTTGTTCAGAAACCGCTTCTATTAATAAATCACGGTACTTCTTAGCTAGATCCAGCATGTCATCAGGGATAGCGGTCTCTTCAATTATTTGACCTAGGTCATCCTTGAAAATATGCGCATTCATAGCAACCAAATCAACCATACCAACAAACTTATCTTCAGTGCCTATTGGCAATTGTATTGGTACCGCATTACAATGCAATCTATCTTTCATCATAGCGATTACGTTGTAAAAATCGGCTCCCATAATATCCATTTTGTTTACATATGCCATACGAGGAACACCATACTTGTCAGCTTGTCTCCAAACTGTTTCAGATTGGGGTTCAACACCGCCTTTAGCACAGAAAACTGTTACTGAACCATCGAGTACACGAAGAGATCTTTCAACCTCAACAGTGAAGTCAACGTGCCCCGGCGTGTCAATAATATTTATTCTGTTACCTTTCCACTGTGCAGTAGTAGCCGCAGAAGTAATTGTTATACCTCTCTCCTGCTCCTGCTCCATCCAGTCCATAGTAGCAGCACCTTCATGAACTTCGCCGATTTTGTGAACTTTACCTGTATAAAACAGTATACGCTCTGTTGTTGTTGTTTTACCTGCATCAATATGAGCCATTATACCGATATTTCTTGTGTTACGCAAATCAAATTGCCTGGGCATGAATACCCTCCTTTCACGATAATCCAAATTGATTAATAATCAATTTTTCAATAAATTGTAATTTATAATCAGATACAATATAAGCAATTCTCTAGCGAACTAGAGAAACTTATATTACCATCTGTAATGAGCAAATGCTCTGTTAGCTTCAGCCATCTTATGAGTATCTTCTTTTTTCTTATAAGCTCCACCCATATTGTTGATAGAATCTAGCAATTCACCTGCAAGTCTTTCCTTCATTGTACGCTCGCCTCTTTTGCGAGAGTAATCAACAAGCCATCTTAAGCCTAAAGCTTGTCTTCTTTCTGGTCTAACTTCCATAGGAACTTGATAAGTGGCACCACCAACTCTTCTTGCCTTAACTTCAAGCATTGGCATAATGTTTGCCAGAGCCTCTTCAAAAACTTCAAGAGCATCTCTACCACTTTTCTCTTTAATGATAGCGAATGCATCGTAGCAAATCTGCTGTGATACACCTCTCTTACCATCATACATTATATTGTTTATAAGCTTTGTAACTGTTTTGCTCCCATATATTGGATCAGCTAAAACATCTCTTTTAGAAACATGACCTTTTCTTGGCACTTTACTTCCCTCCTTTTATGATAACATATAGAATGAGCGAACCCATTCAACGTATCACAGGTACTCGTGGTTTAAACCGTCGTCAGCGCAAGTACATTAAATATACCTAACAAGTTTAACAGATAATAGATCAATTCTTTAGAAACCTATCTTCTCTTATACAAAATATATATAATCACGTACTAAGCACCTAACATTTTAAATTGTCAGCACGCTGTGGTATTACTTTTTAGCGGCGTTTGCCTTAGGACGTTTAGTTCCGTATTTTGAACGGGACTGCATTCTTTTAGCAACTCCGGCTGTGTCTAGAGTACCTCTAACGATATGGTACCTTACACCAGGTAAGTCTTTAACTCTTCCACCTCTGATAAGAACAACGCTATGTTCCTGTAAATTATGTCCTATTCCAGGAATATAAGCAGTTACTTCTATACCATTTGTAAGACGAACCCTTGCAACTTTACGAAGTGCTGAGTTTGGCTTCTTTGGTGTTGAAGTCTTTACAACAGTACAAACTCCTCTTTTTTGAGGACTACTGATATTTGTTGACTTCTTCTTTTTTGAGTTAAATCCCTTCTGGAGAGCTGGAGCAGTTGACTTCTTTTTGATAACTTTTCTGCCCTTTCTAACCAGCTGATTAAATGTTGGCATTAGTACACCTCCTTTCAAAGGTAATTATTATATATTTTATATATATTCCCCCATATAAAATTACATAGGGAATAAATAAATATAAACTAGTTATTAAACAAGGTTCTTATTTAAGAATACATGCAATCGCAGCTTCGACCTCAATACCACAAGCCTTTCCAAGCTGTTTCATTGAGTCAACATATGTTATTGGTATGGAATGTTTCTCGCAAAGCTCAATAATGCCTCTCGATACTCTTTGCTCACAATCCTTTGCAATAAATGCACTTGCCACGATACCGGCTTCTACAGCCTTTGTTGATTGTTTCACACCAACTGCTTTTTTACAGTGTTTAAGCTCATCCAACAATTTTACTCCTCCAACAGAACTTCATCATGCAATTGAAATGTGCACAGAAAAAAAGCACAAATTCAATGCACTGAATATTCTATCACTCAACTGCGTATTTTGTCAAGCAAACTGAATTTACATCATGATTTCAAAGGTTCTGTAGGAGTCTAACTCCTTCTCGCTCTTTGAAACATTATCCTTACATAGGATAAACTTAAAGCGGTCATAGTGCTATGACCGCTTTAAGAAATAATTATTTTGATATACTGCAATTAATTATTCAATAACAGTGCTGACACTAATGTCTTTATATCTACTCATGCCAGTACCTGCCGGAATAAGCTTACCAATGATAACATTTTCCTTTAAACCAAGTAGAGGATCAATCTTACCCTTAATAGCAGCGTCTGTGAGAACCCTTGTGGTCTCTTGGAATGATGCAGCCGATAAGAATGAATCGGTAGCAAGTGATGCCTTAGTGATACCCAAAAGCGTACGTTCACCTGTTGCAGGTGATAAACCTACTTCAATAGCTTTTGCATTCTCACGTTCAAATTCAAGCATATCAACCAAGCCACCTGGCAATAGGTTAGTATCACCACAGTCATCAATCTTAATTTTTCTCATCATCTGCCTTACAATTACTTCTATATGTTTATCGTTGATGTCAACGCCCTGCATTCTGTAAACTCTCTGAACTTCCTGCAGAAGATATGCCTGAACTCCCCTGAGACCTTTTATTTTCAAAATATCATGTGGATTTACAGATCCCTCAGTTAATTCATCACCTGCTTCAACTAAGTCTCCATCATAGACCTTCATTCTTGATCCGTAAATTATCTGATATGCTTTTGTTTCTCCATCCTCAGCAGTTATAATAATCTCTCTCTTTTTCTTAGACTCAGCCATCTTAACTGTACCAGGTATTTCAGATATAATTGCAAGACCCTTTGGTCTTCTCGCTTCAAACAATTCCTCTACACGAGGAAGACCCTGAGTAATGTCATCACCCGCAACACCACCAGTATGGAATGTTCTCATAGTTAACTGTGTACCAGGTTCTCCAATTGATTGTGCTGCGATAATACCAACAGCCTCACCAACATTCACCGCATCACCTGTTGCAAGGTTTGAACCATAACATTTAGCACAAACACCCACCAAAGATCTACATGTGAGCACAGACCTAATTTTGATTTTCTTAACGCCTGAATTAACTATCCTATCAGCAGTACGTTCATCAATAACGTCATCTTTAGCTAAAATTAATTCCTTAGTTTTAGCATCAATTACATCATCCATAGCATATCTACCAATAAGTCTTTCAGACAATGGCTCAATGATTTCACTGCCATCCTTAACATCAGTTATCTCGATACCAGTTTCAGTACCACAATCCAACTCTCTAACTATAACATCCTGACTTACATCAACCAGACGTCTTGTTAGATAACCAGAGTCAGCTGTTCTGAGCGCTGTATCTGCCAAACCTTTTCTAGCACCATGAGTAGAAATAAAGAATTCCAAAACGTTAAGTCCTTCACGGAAGTTTGACTTAATAGGTATCTCGATTGTCCTACCAGATGTATCAGCCATCAAGCCTCTCATACCAGCCAGCTGCTTGATCTGATTGATATTACCTCTCGCTCCAGACTGTGACATCATGTACACAGGATTGAATTTATCAAGGTTATCAATAAGAGCCTTAGTAATGTTTTCACCTGTTTCAGTCCAAGTAGCTATTACAGAATTATATCTTTCTTCATCTGAAATAAGTCCTCTTTTAAACTGTTTAACAATGTTGTCAATTGTGATTTCAGTCTCTTTCAAATATTGCTTCTTTATCTCAGGTATAACCATATCGGATACACTGATTGTAATAGCACCTTTGGTTGAGTACTTAAAGCCCAACGACTTTATCCTATCCAAAATAACAGCGGTATTAGTAGTACCATGAACCCTAATACATTTGTCAATAATCTTACCAAGTTCTTTTTTTCCTACTAGAAAGTTAATCTCAAGGTCAAAAAACTTGCTCTTATCACTTCTATCTATAAAGCCCAAGTCTTGAGGAATAGCTTCGTTAAATATAAGTCTTCCTGCTGTACAGGCAATAACCTTCTTTTGCTTAACTCCGTCAATTTCTTTCTCAATTCGAACCCTTATTTGTGCATGAAGTCCTAAAACATTTTCATGATAAGCCATGAGAACTTCATCCATGTCACAAAATATCTTGCCATCTCCAGGCTCATTATCCTTTTCAATCGTGAGGTAGTAGCTTCCTAAAACCATATCCTGCGTAGGAACAGTTATAGGCTTGCCATCTTTTGGTGCTAGCAGATTGTTTGCTGATAGCATCAAAAATCTTGCTTCTGCCTGTGCTTCAGCTGACAAAGGAACATGAACAGCCATCTGGTCTCCATCGAAGTCAGCATTGTATGCTGAACATACTAACGGATGAAGCTTCAATGCTCGGCCTTCAATCAAAACAGGTTCGAATGCTTGTATACCAAGTCTATGAAGTGTAGGAGCACGATTTAGTAAAACTGGATGATCCTTAATTACTTCCTCTAATACATCCCATACTTCATTCCTAACTCTTTCAACCATTCTCTTTGCGCTCTTGATATTGTGTGCCAAACCATCGTTTACAAGCTTCTTCATAACAAATGGTTTAAACAGCTCAAGTGCCATTTCCTTAGGCAAACCGCACTGGAATATCTTAAGGTCTGGTCCAACAACGATAACTGAACGTCCTGAATAATCAACACGCTTACCCAACAAGTTCTGACGGAAACGTCCCTGCTTACCCTTAAGCAAGTCAGAGAGTGATTTAAGAGGTCTGTTTCCAGGTCCAGTTACCGGACGTCCTCTTCTACCATTATCAATCAGTGCATCAACTGCTTCTTGAAGCATACGTTTTTCGTTTCTAACAATTATATCTGGAGCTCCTAAATCTAGGAGCCTTTTTAATCTATTGTTTCTGTTGATAACCCTTCTATACAGGTCATTCAAATCAGAAGTAGCAAATCTTCCTCCATCAAGCTGTACCATAGGCCTTAGCTCAGGCGGAATAACTGGCACAACATCTAGAACCATCCAATCAGGACGATTACCTGAAGTTCTGAAAGCCTCTACGACCTCGAGCTTTTTAACAGCTCTGATTCTCTTTTGACCAGAAGAGTCTATCAAATCATTTCTTAACTCCTTTGCAAGAGACTCTAAATCTATTTGCATAAGGAGATCTTTTACTGCCTCAGCTCCCATACCAGCCTTAAAACTAGGTCCAAACTTTTCAATACTATCTCTGTATTCCTTTTCAGTTAGAACCTGCTTTCTTGACAATGGTGTCTGTCCTGGGTCAATAACTACATATGATGCAAAATACAAAATCTTTTCAAGTGATCTTGGTGACATATCTAGAATCAAACCCATTCTACTTGGTATTCCTTTAAAATACCAAATATGAGAAACTGGTGCAGCTAGCTCGATATGGCCCATTCTTTCTCTTCTAACCTTCGAGCGAGTAACCTCAACTCCACACCTATCACATACAATTCCCTTATATCTAATTCTTTTATACTTACCACAATGACATTCCCAATCCTTTTGAGGACCAAAAATTCTCTCGCAGAATAAGCCATCTCTTTCAGGCTTCAAAGTTCTATAATTTATAGTTTCAGGTTTTTTTACTTCGCCTTTTGACCATTCTCTTATCTTTTCCGGAGAAGCTAATCCTATTTTTATAGAATCAAAATTGTTTAGTTCAAACATAGCTTATCTCCCTCCCTTAAAAATCCTCGTCGTCAAAGTCTTCACTAAGCTCTTCGTCTGCAAATAATTCCTCTGTTATCTCTTCTTCAAGATTGTCGCCAGTACTGATGCTGCCTATATCAACGCCATCAATATCTAGCTCATCCTCAAGCATATCATCTTTTAACTCTTCATCAAAATCATTTGTCAGAACAACCTCTTCTTCTCTGCCCTCAATGTTAACATTCAGTTCTTCAAGGTCTTCTTCAACATACTCTTTAATAGCAATCTCGCCTATCTCTTCTGAGTAAACCTTAACATCAAGCGCAAGGCTCTGTAGCTCTTTTATAAGAACCTTAAATGACTCAGGAATTCCAGGTTCAGGTATGTTTTCACCCTTAACAATGGATTCATATGTCTTTACCCTACCTACGACATCATCTGATTTTACAGTTAATATCTCTTGTAGTGTATATGCAGCTCCATAAGCCTCCAACGCCCAAACTTCCATTTCTCCAAACCTCTGTCCTCCGAACTGAGCTTTACCTCCAAGAGGCTGCTGAGTTACTAATGAGTATGGACCGGTAGAACGGGCATGAATTTTGTCATCTACTAGATGGGCAAGCTTCAAATAATACATATACCCAACTGTTACTCTATTATCAAACGGCTCACCTGTTCTACCATCAAAAAGAACAGTCTTACCATCTGGATCCTTACCCGCTTTAATCAATGTTTCCCTGATGTCTTCCTCAGTTGCTCCATCAAAAACAGGTGTAGCAATCTTCCAGCCCAATGCCTTAGCTGCATAGCCTAAATGCACTTCAAGTACCTGACCGATATTCATACGTGAAGGAACACCAAGAGGATTGAGTACTATCTCTAGTGGAGTACCATCTGGTAGGAAAGGCATATCTTCTTCAGGTAATATTCTTGAAATAACACCCTTATTACCATGTCTTCCTGCCATCTTATCTCCAACAGAAATCTTTCTCTTCTGCGCGATATATACTCTAACAAGCTGATTTACACCTGGTGGTAGCTCATCGCCATTCTCACGAGTAAACACCTTGACATCAACTATAATACCTGATTCACCATGAGGAACTTTCAATGACGTATCGCGAACTTCTCTTGCTTTTTCACCAAATATAGCTCTTAGCAAGCGCTCCTCAGCTGTAAGTTCTGTTTCTCCCTTCGGAGTAACCTTGCCTACTAGAATATCTCCAGCACGAACCTCAGCACCTATTCTGATAATTCCTCTATCGTCTAGATCCTTAAGAGCTTCATCGCCAACATTCGGAATGTCTCTGGTTATTTCTTCAGGTCCAAGCTTTGTATCTCTGGCTTCAGCCTCGTATTCCTCAATATGAATAGATGTATAAACATCTTCTTTTACAAGCTTTTCATTAATTAGAATAGCATCCTCATAGTTATAACCTTCCCAAGTCATAAAGCCTATAAGAATATTTCTGCCTAGTGCAATTTCACCATTATCTGTTGATGGACCATCTGCTATAATATCTCCCTTCTCAACAATTTCGCCCTTTCTAACTATAGGTCTTTGATTTAAACAAGTACCTTGGTTAGAGCGCATATATTTGAGAAGCTTGTAAACATCCTTCTGACCGGTCGATGTTTTAATGGTTATCTCATTTGCAGCTACTTTATCGACAACACCGGCATTTCTAGCTATATGACATACGCCTGAATCCCTAGCCGCAACGTATTCAATACCCGTACCAATAATTGGCGAATCTGCCTTTATAAGCGGAACTGCCTGACGTTGCATGTTTGAACCCATAAGAGCACGGTTAGCATCGTCATTCTCAAGAAATGGAATCATCGAAGTTGCAACTGAAACCAATTGCTTTGGAGATACATCCATAAAGTCAATCTTGTTGTTCTCAACCTCTAAGATTTCATCCATATACCTTGCAATAATTTTATTTGAAAGGAAATGCCCTGTTTCGTCTATTGGTTCAGTAGCCTGAGCAATAATAAATGGGTCTTCAACATCAGCAGTCAAATATACTATCTGTTCTGTAACTCTTCTTTCAACTTTATCAACTATTCTATATGGAGATTCGATAAATCCAAATTCGTTAACTCTAGCATACGTACTCAGAGAGCCTATCAGACCAATGTTCGGGCCTTCAGGAGTCTCAATAGGACACATACGACCATAGTGAGAATGATGAACGTCACGTACCTCAAAGCCGGCTCTTTCTCTACTCAAACCACCAGGTCCGAGTGCACTTAGTCTTCTCTTATGAGTTAACTCGGCAAGAGGATTTGTCTGATCCATAAACTGTGACAACTGACTGCTTCCAAAGAATTCTTTAATAGATGCAGCAACTGGCCTAATATTAATAAGAGCCTGCGGTGTAACTATGTCAATATCCTGAATAGTCATTCTTTCTCTTACAACTCTTTCCATTCTAGACAAACCTATTCTGAATTGATTCTGAAGCAACTCACCAACAGAACGCAACCTTCGGTTTCCTAAATGGTCAATATCATCAACTGTCCCAATTCCATAATCAAGATTGATTATGTAGTTAATTGACGAAACAATGTCATTAGTCGTAATATGTTTTGGAATTAAATCATTAAATCTCTCTTTGAGAGCCTTTCTGATCTGATCCCTTTCAATATTTGCTTCAAGTATTTCTTTCAAAACAGAATACTGAACCTTCTCTGTAATACCAATATCAGAAACATCAAAATCAATAAATGAGCGAATATCAACCGTATTGTTTCCGATTACCTTTATTGGCTTTCCCTCTATTAGTAGATATGCAAAGTTTACCCCAGCGTTCTGTACTTCATCAGCCTTTTTCCTATCAATAAACTCGCCTTCTGCAACTATTAGCTCACCAGTCTCGTTAGAAACGATGTTTTCAGCTGCAGTATGACCATTGATTAGATTTGATATAGAGAGTTTTTTATTAAACTTAAACCTACCAAATTTAGCAAGATCATATCTCTTTGAATCAAAAAACAAGCTATTAATAAGGTTCTTTGCACTATCAACCGTAGGCGGCTCACCTGGTCGTAGCCTCTTGTATATTTCTATTAAACCTTCTTCACAGGTTTTAGCATTATCCTTTTGGATAGTAGCTAAAAGTCTTTCATCTTCACCAAGTAATTGCGTAATTTGAAAGTCAGTACCATATCCTAATGCCCTTAGGAGAACTGTAAGAGGCAATTTTCTAGTTCTGTCAATTCGAACTGACAGTATATCATTAGAATCTGTCTCATACTCCAGCCACGCACCCCTGTTCGGAATAACTGTATTCGAGTACAATTTCTTACCCACACGGTCAAACTTCATTGAATAGTAAATGCCGGGTGATCTTACAAGCTGGCTAACAATTACACGTTCTGCGCCATTAATTATAAAAGTACCATTTTCAGTCATTAGAGGAAAATCACCCATAAAAATTTCCTGCTCTTTGACTTCTCCAGATTCCTTATTAATTAATCTCACCTTAGCTTTTAGAGGAGCAGAGTATGTCGTATCTCTCTCCTTGCATTCTTCGACATTATACTTTGGTGAATCCTCAAGAGAATAATCCACAAAATCCAAGATCAAGTTTCCAGTGTAATCCGTTATAGGAGAAATATCCTTGAAAACCTCTCTTAGTCCTTCATCCAAAAACCAATGATATGAATTCTTCTGAACTTCTATTAAATTTGGCATTTCCATTACTTCTTTTGTTTTAGAAAAACTCATTCTAGTGTTTCTACCCAATTTTACGGGTTGTAACATATTTATATCACCTCATAAACTTATGACTTTTATTAGGAATATTTTAAAATTTTACATAATTAGAATTATATTATGCAAAATTATAAATCAAAACAAATTTGATGCAAGAGTATATAATTTTCAAAAATACATATAATAAACCTATCAGTAGACATTAAAAATTATTAACAGTTATTGTCTTGTTTATTCGCATATGCTATAATTACGTATGTAAACAAACATATTTCCCCATTTGGACATAAAAGTAGACTTTTAATGCAGTTTATAATGATATCACAGTTCATACTGCTTGTCAATCATCAAAGCACTCTAATTATAGCGTTTTTTATTTTGTATTTTTACATACTCAAATTTTATTTCTATTTAAAGAAAATCAATAATGCTTAGTCTAAAAAAGAGGCCACTCACTATTCACGAGTAGCCTCTTTTATTAGGAATAACTAACTAATAACTTCCAAATTATGAAAGGGCTATTACTTAGCTATACCTTATTTCAATACTATTTTATTTCAGCTGTTGCTCCAACTTCTTTGAACTTAGCGTCAATTGCAGCAGCTTCGTCCTTTGTAACATTCTCTTTAATTGTGCTAGGAGCGCCATCAACAAGATCCTTTGCTTCTTTTAAGCCAAGACCAGTTACTTCTCTAACAACCTTGATAACCTTAATCTTTTCTGTTCCAACTACCTTCAATATTACATTGAATTCAGTTTTTTCTTCAACTACTGCTGCTGCTGCGGCGGCTGGTGCTGCTGCCGCTGCTGGAGCTGCTGCTGATACTCCAAATTCTTCTTCAAGAGCCTTCACTAATTCTGATAATTCTAGTACTGTCAAAACCTTTACATCTTCAATTAATTTTAATACTTTTTCGCTAGCCATTGTATAATACCTCCATATAATTTTTGTTTTTAATAATATTTTTATTACTTCTTAATTAAATTAAGCTTCTGCCTTTTGCTCAGCAATAGCATTGAGTGCTACAACCAAACCTCTTAGATTTGCATTCAAAACATTTACGAAACCAGTTATAGGAGAATTCAAGCTTCCTAAAACTCTAGCGATAAGAACCTCACGTGATGGTAATTCAGCAAGCGCCTTAATACCTTCAACATCGATAATCTTACCTTCAACCATACCAGCCTTAAGCTCAAGCTTTTCAAACTTCTTAGCATATTCTGAAAGAATTTTAGCAGGTGCTACAGCATCAGTTGTACTGATAGCCATTGCAGTTGGTCCATTTAAAAATCCTTCTAACTCCTCTAAGCCATTTGCTTTCATTGCAAGACTAGTTAATGTATTCTTAACTACTCTATAATCTACTCCAGCAGCTCTCAAAGCATTTCTCAATGCAGTATCCTGTTCAACTGTCAATCCTCTATAATCAGCCAATACAATTGATTGTGCAGACTTAATTTTTTCAGATAACTTCTGAACTACTTCCTTCTTTTGTTCAAGTACCTTGTTACTAGGCAAAACATCCACCTCCTTTTCAGGTTATTTAAAATTTAAATAAAAAACCCTTTGCATGCACATAGACAGACAAAGGGTGATTAACCAATATTAATTCAACCTCGGCAGGATGATTTTCATCAATTTACGCTTATAGTATTTATAAAATACCTTAGCTCCTACTGTCTATGGCGTACTATTCAATTGACAAACTATATCATAATACTAAACAATTAATTTGTAAAGTACGTTTTCCAATTCTTTATCTCTGCGGCATTACTAATCTCCTGCTCTAACGAGCACGAGTTAAGTGCTGCCAAGCTTCGAAATAAGTGCCACTAAGCTCAGAAAACTTCATCTGAACTAAGTCTTCTTTATTATTCAACAACCTTTGTTGGATTCACCTTTATACCAGGTCCCATAGTTGAAGATACTACAACGCTCCTCAAGTATTGACCCTTTGAAGCTGAAGGCTTAGCCTTTAAAACTGCTCCAAGAAGTGTATGGAAGTTATCCATAAGCTTCTCTGTACCAAAGGAAGCTTTTCCTATTGGGCAGTGAATAATATTAGTCTTATCAAGTCTGTACTCAATTTTACCAGCTTTAATATCAGTGATAGCTTTAGTTACATCCATTGATACAGTACCTGCTTTGGGGTTTGGCATAAGACCCTTAGGACCCAACACCTTACCAAGTCTACCAACAACACCCATCATATCTGGTGTTGCAACAACTACATCAAACTCAAACCAGTTCTCATTCTGAATTTTTGCTACTAATTCTTCAGCACCAACAAATTCAGCACCAGCTAGTTCTGCTTCTTTTGCCTTGTCTCCTTTTGCAAATACCAACACTCTAACCTTTTTACCAGTTCCATGAGGAAGTACTACTGCTCCTCTAACCTGTTGGTCTGCGTGTCTGGAGTCAACACCAAGCTTTATATGAACTTCAACAGTCTCATCAAACTTTGCTTTCGCAGTTTTCTGAGTTATGTCAAGAGCCTCTGAAGGTTCATAAAGCTTTAATCTATCAATAAGTTTTGCACTTTCTTGATAATTCTTACCTCTAAACATACGTCTCACTCCTTAAGTGGTTAATTATTGTCGGAAACCTTAGTTTCCTCCCACAAACTACTCGGATGCACATAATGCATCACTACAATACTAGTCAATTACTACAATACCCATGCTACGAGCTGTACCAGCAATCATTCTTGCTGCTGCTTCTACACTTGCTGCATTTAAGTCGGGCATTTTTTGTTCAGCTATCTTGCGAACTTCTTCTTTTGTTATCTTTGCAACTTTATCCACGTTTGGCTTACCAGAGCCGCTTTCAATCTTGCATGCTTTTTTCAGAAGAACAGCTGCTGGAGGAGTCTTTGTTATAAAGGAGAAAGATCTGTCAGCATAGATAGTTATTACAACTGGAATAATTAGTCCCACATCTTTTGCTGTTCTTTCATTAAATTCCTTACAAAAACCCATAATGTTTACGCCGTGCTGTCCTAACGCTGGTCCAACCGGTGGAGCAGGAGTTGCTTTGCCCGCATTAATCTGAAGTTTTACGTAAGCGGTTATTTTCTTTGCCATTGATTTCCACCTCCCAATTTTCTTGCTAATTGCTTATGATTAATTTATTAAAACGATAGAATAACAAATAATTCATATTCTACCTGCCTTGTGGCCTAAATCTTTTGAATCTGAATCAACTCAAGCTCAACAGGGGTTTCCCTACCAAACATTGAAACAGAAACTCTAACCTTTTTCTTCTCAATATTAATCTCTTCTACAAGACCAATAAAATTCTCTAGAGGACCAGAAATAACTCTAACGTTATCATTAACTTCATAGTCTACCTCTGGAGTAAACACCTCAACTCCCATTGCCTTAACTTCATCATCTGTTAAAGGCACTGGCTTAGATCCAGGTCCTACAAAGCCTGTAACTCCTCTAGTATTTCTAACAATATACCAGGACTCATCCGACATAATCATTTTAACGAGCACATAGCCAGGAAAAACCTTTTTAAGTGTCGCCTTCTTTTTGCCGTCTTTAATCTCAATTTGCTCTTCCATCGGAACTGCAATATCGACAATATAATCCTGCATATTTCTATTTTCAACTATCTTCTCGAGATTTGCTTTTACTTTGTTTTCATATCCCGAATAAGTATGAACAACATACCACTTAGTTTCCTCAGACATATCAAAAACAGGCCCGCCAACTTAGAGCCTCATGTCCTCCCTATAGTTCTATCACTACATTATTTTGTAAATACAACTGCAGCTAATCTTGTAAATCCGAAATCAGCAATCCATATTATTCCACCAACAATTAGGCAAAACATAAGTACTGTAACTGTATTGTTTATAAGCTGAGTCTTATTTGGCCAAATAACTTTCTTTAGTTCAGCCCTAATTTCTCTATACAGCTTCATCACACCCATACCACTTCTCTTGAACCTGTTTACTCTTTTAGTAACATTCTCAGTCATCTTAATCACATCCCAATAATAATATTTTTAAATATCAATTGGCAGTTATACTGTAATTGTTGACACAATACGTATAATTAAACATCGCCACCTAGATGCACAAAATTATTTTGTTTCCTTATGACTAGTGTGCTTGTGACAGAATTTACAATACTTCTTCAATTCAAGTCTATCTGGGTCATTCTTCTTATTCTTCATGTTAGAATAATTTCTCTGCTTGCAATCAGTACATGCGAGCGTAATTTTAACTCTCATCAATAACACCTCCAAGTGCTCTATATATATTTCAGTATATAAGCCTGTCCAAAACAAATTCTTTTAGACATAAAAAAAAGACTTACACACGAGCAATACTTAATTTAACATATCTATTATAAAAAGTCAAGAAATTAATTTCTCAACCATAATAAAATTCAGTACCAATTATATCAATGAACCAGCTTACCCATTGATATAATTGGTACTTTAATAACCTTATTAATAAAAATTTATCTCCTAGCAGTCCACCGTTTCATTCAAGCTTGCACCCGGTGGAACAATGGGGGATACCTTGTCATCATTGTCAAGCTCAAAATTAATCAAAACAGGTCTATCTGTCTCAGCAAGAGCAGAAATGATGGCATCATCTACCTGATTCGGACGCGTCACATTTATTCCTCTAGCTCCGAATGCATTTGCTAGCATGGCAAAATCAGTTCCTCCGTTAATTGTTGTTTGGCTAAACCTGCTATCAAAAAACAATTCCTGCCACTGCCGCACCATACCCAACGCTCTATTATTGAATAGGGCTATCACTATAGGAAGCTTGTACTCTACCGCAGTCGCAAGCTCATTACAATTCATTCTGAAGCTTCCATCACCCGCAATATTTATAACTTTTTTATTTGGCCTAGCCAGCTGAGCACCTATGCTTGCTCCTAATCCATATCCCATGGTTCCAAGTCCACCAGATGATATAAACTGCCTGAACTTGCTATATTTGAAATATTGAGCCGCCCACATTTGGTGCTGCCCTACCTCAGTAGTGATAATAGCATCTCCATGGGTCAATTCATATATCCTCTCCACTATGTACTGTGGACGGATAATCTCTTCTGAATAAATATATTTTAGTGGGTACTCTTCTTTCCAGATGTTAATTCTTTTGATCCACTCTGTATCCTGCTTTGGAACAATACCCTTTAATATAGTTTTTAACATCTTCTTTATGTCGCCTACAATCGGGTAATCTACACTTATATTTTTACCCACCTCGGCTGAATCAACATCAATATGTATTATTTTAGCCCCTGGTGCAAAGTTACTGGCTTTGCTGATAATCCTATCACTAAATCGATTTCCAATGGCTATTAGCAAATCGCAGTTGTGAACTGCATAGTTTGATGTTTTTGTGCCATGCATTCCAACCATGCCAGTGAAAAGACTATTTGTTCCAGGGAAGGTACCCATTCCCATTAGTGAGGTAGTTACTGGAATACATGCTGACTCCGCTAATGCCAGAACTTCCTTTTCAGCACCTGCTATACCAACACCAGCCCCAGACAAAATAACCGGTCTGCTGGCATTATTAATGGCTTTTATGGCCTCTTCCAATTCTTCGCTGCCAATATCATAGTATTTATTTGAGATGTAATCCTTTATATCAGGCTTTTGTGGTGTATACTCCACCTCCGCCGCCGTAACATCCTTGCACACATCTACCAGCACCGGCCCCGGTCTGCCTTCTTTTGCAATGGCAAAGGCTTTTCTCATAGTATCTGCTAGCTTAGTAACATCCTTTACAATGTAATTGTGTTTTGTTATAGGCATTGTTATTCCTGTAATATCAACCTCTTGGAAAGAATCCTTTCCAAGCAGATTAGTTGGAACTTGCCCTGTTATGGCGACCATAGGAACGGAATCCATATAGGCTGTCGCAATTCCTGTTACAAGATTTGTGGCACCTGGCCCTGAAGTGGCAATGCAAACGCCAATCTTTCCAGTTACACGTGCGTATCCGTCTGCAGCGTGTGATGCCCCCTGCTCATGCGAAGTGAGTATGTGACGTATCTCATTCCTCGCCCTGTACAAAGCATCGTAAATAATTATGGCCTGCCCTCCTGGATATCCAAATACAATATCAACGCCTTGCTCTTTCAAACATTCTATAATAACATCAGCCCCTGACAACTTCATACGCACATCACTCTCCTTTTAAATTTAAGTGAATAGTGGACAAGGAATAGTGAATAGTGAAGGGTGAATAGTGAAAAGTGAAGGAAAGTCGGCTACGCCGACTAAATTTAGAAGAACCTAAACTTTGTCTCTAAATTATATTCGTCGCCATAGGCGACATCACAACTATTCACTATCACCATTCACTGCTTTTAATAAATTCTGGCTGGCAAAGCCAGCCTACCTCAACTATTCACTTTTCACTTTTCACCATTCACTGCTAATAAGTTCCAGCTGGCAAAGCCAGCCTACCTCAACTTTTCACTTTTCACCATTCACTGCTTTTATTCCCTACTTCAGCACCGCTCCAGTACTTGCGGATGTAACCATTCTTGCATATCTGCCAAGATATCCGGTTGTTATCTTTGGCTGTGGCGGCGTCCAGCTTGCTTTTCTCTTACTTAATTCTTCATCAGAACATTCAACATTCAAGCGTCCTGCAGGAATATCAATACTCACAATATCCCCCTCTTTTATCAGAGCTATTGGTCCACCTTCCATTGCCTCTGGGGAAACATGACCAATTGATGCTCCTCTAGAAGCCCCAGAAAATCTGCCGTCTGTAATAAGTGCCACATCACCATCTAGACCAAGGCCTGCTATAGCAGAAGTAGGTCCGAGCATCTCACGCATGCCTGGTCCTCCCTTTGGTCCCTCGTAGCGTATTACCACTACATCACCTTTCAATATTTCACTATTATAAATTGCCTTAATAGCATCATCTTCGCTGTCAAATACTCTAGCAGGTCCTGTATGCACCAACATGGAATCTGAAACAGCAGCTTTCTTCACTACCGCTCCATCTGGAGCAATATTTCCTCTCAGCACTGCTATCCCACCTGTAGCACTATGTGGTGAATCAATGTTCCTGATAACATTATAGTCTTTTACACTAGCGCCCTGTATGTTTTCACCTACAGTTTTTGCGGTAGCTGTAATTAAGTCAAGGTGCAATAACCCTTTAGTAGAAAGCTCGTACATAACAGCCTGTACTCCACCCGCTGCATATAAATCCTGCATATGGTACTTCCCTGCAGGTGCTAGTTTGCATAAGTTCGGTGTTTTAGAGCTAATCTCATTTATAATATCCAGATTTATTTGCACACCTGCTTCACTTGCTATTGCAGGCAAGTGCAAAACTGAATTTGTAGAACAACCCAGTGCCATATCCACTGTCAACGCATTTTCAAAGGCTTCTATCGTCAAAATATCTGACGGCTTAATATCTTTTTCAACAAGTTCCATTATCTTCATACCGGCATGCTTGGCAAGCCTGATTCTCTCAGCATATACTGCTGGGATGGTTCCATTTCCAGTAAGTCCTAAGCCAAGTGCCTCTGTAAGACAATTCATAGAATTTGCGGTAAACATTCCTGAGCAGGAGCCGCAACCAGGACAGGCATTATTTTCTAAGTCATAAACCTCTTCCTCTGTTATCTTTCCTGCTTTAAAAGCACCTACAGCCTCAAAAACACTATTCAAATCCAGCTGCTTTCCATCTTTATTTAATGAAAGCATTGGACCCCCACTAATCACTATAGCTGGAACATTAATTCTTGCTGCCGCCATAATCATCCCAGGTACGATCTTGTCACAGTTTGGAATAAATACCATTCCATCGAAGCTGTGAGCCCTTCCCATAGCCTCGCAGGAGTCAGCAATAAGTTCTCTGGTTGCCAATGAGTATTTCATTCCTGTGTGCCCCATTGCAATACCATCGCATACACCGATTGTGCCAAACTCAATTGGCGTACCGCCTGCCATCCTAATGCCTGCTTTAACAGCTTCGGCTATCTTGCCTAAATGAATGTGACCAGGCACTATCTCACTTTGCGAGTTTACTACACCAATCAAAGGTCTTTCAATTTCTTCATCTGTATAACCCATTGCTTTAAATAGTGATCTATGTGGAGCTCTCTCAATTCCTTTTTTTACAATATCACTTTTCATGTAATAACCTCCATGAGCCGAAATAGCAGCGATAAAATTTATAGTACTCCCAGCTTTTTTAAGAATATCTTACCCTTTAGTTGTATGTGTGTCTATACCGAAACAGTAAGTGGATAAAAAACATTAAAACAAATCATGTTTAGAATAAAAAACATTAATGCTGAGAGGTTGTTTGTCCTTTGTCTGGAGACATCCAACTGACTATGAAATTGTTCTGATAGAAATAATTTGCAAACTTTGAGCTTTCGATACTGTCAATTGTCATTGCAAACTTGGGGAATGCACTGAAGATGATAAGCACAGCGCACAAAATATAAACTATAAGTATCCCTTCTATTGCACCTAGAACAATTCCTCCTGTCTTATCCAACTGTTTAAAAACAGGAAGCCGAGCTATTGTTTTTATAATTACCCTTGCAAAAATCAAAGCGATCCTTATTATCACATAAATTAGGATAACACTGAGTATATTTATCACTAAAGTTGCTATCTCCGAACCCACAGCATCCACGATCTTAGACATATCAAATATATTACCTTTTTCTATATTTTTTAGTATGGAATCCTTTATAAAATCAGGAAGCTTAAGTCCATCAACTATTGTTTGCGCTGACTTCGCCTTTATTGTGGTAACACTTACAGCTTGTTGTTTGATTATACCGTTTACAATCGATGCTTTTATATTGGTATATATAACTGTTTTTTGTAGCATCTCAGAAAGAACTGGATAAAATTTAATTGCAAAAATAACAGATAATATATAAGAAAGAAGCCTGAAAACCGAATATAGGAAACCATTCTTTAGACCGATAATCGTGAATACCACTATGATAATTAAAACAGCTATGTCTGTCCAGTTCATATACAACCCTTTCTAAATCTATCTTTGTATGATTAGAGAATATACCTAACCTTGAATCTTCACCAGCGAAATGGTTCCTCCTGAAATGACAATCGCCTCATTATTGCCAACAAGAAATGCATCCTTTATCTCATTACTGGCAGAATATTGACCAAGCTTCTTGCCTTTCAATGTGTATAGGTAAACACTTCTTTGAGTTCTCAGAGCAAGTCTGTCACCATTTAAGTCCATCCCGATAATATTTTCAGGTTGGTCAAAACGGTAAACCTCTTCACCCTTTGCGTTTAATACTAAAACCTGCTGTTTTGTGATCCCAGTGCTACTTGTAAACTCTCCTGCTATTATTACATATTTTTCACTGTTGGGAGCAATACAAAAAATCGAGTCGGCTTTTTTCCTCCACACCTCTTTGCCCTGCTTGTCCATAAATAATACAACATTCTGTCCAACGGCTATCTCATTTTCTCCATGAGATATGAGTATGGGGAATATACTATCAGCTATATTAACCGTTGCAAATGGTTTTTCATCATATATATTGTTAAACTCAAACTGAGTTCCAGTCTTAATGCTATCGGTGACAACCTTGTTTATGAGAACATCCTGGCCTT
>Ga0209430_1000728_pt1 | contig 29983 bp, 27 predicted proteins | sample BarGraIncub1133A_FD_184504 | JGI IMG/M metagenome (GOLD analysis project Ga0209430, IMG submission 184504) | Arctic peat soil microbial communities from Barrow, Alaska - Barrow Graham LP Incubations 11-33A (SPAdes) (version 2) | ecosystem: Environmental > Terrestrial > Soil > Wetlands > Peat... | reverse complement strand
TTCGTGTACTTTGAGCGGTTCACGTTAAGGAGGCTTCTACATATTTCAGGAACTGTCAAACTTTGTGAGTCCCCCACCAAAGGTGGGGGATTACTCAAAAGAATTTATAGTCAGTGGTATATGAAAGTGAGTATTCACATTGTACGGGTAACTTTTCTCTATAAATCGATGTGTTGATCCCTCTAGCATTCGCTGCGTCCTCAATTAACCTGAGTACTGAGGTGTCTTTATTTTCCTCGATACAGAGCGACTTCACAGGATACTTAGATCCGTCTATTCTGTTCACGTCTATGGACGTGCATGCAGAAAGAAATACGAGCACCAGTAACAGCAACATCTTCATAATAATTTCTCCTAGTGTTCGCGTCGTTGCTACGCGGGGTTTTGGGTTACCTCTATCTGTGCCAACGTTCACGAGATAACCGGCTGGCGATGCCGGAGTGATGTTGCTTGATTAACCTGCCAACTTCCGACCAGAACACTGGTGGAATTCAGCCCAAAGTAAGCCAGTCCGAGTTGATTGAGCCGTTAGGGGTTTATGTCTTTATGCCTGATAAGAAAACAATATAAGAAAACACTGTAAGTCCCAAAGCGCAATAACCTATTAATAGCGTGAAGAAATATAATGAATAAATATAGGTCGTCTTTAATGCAAATGAAACATTAGTGTCATCATTGCTCAATATTACATCTTTGACTATACTCATGCTTGATTTGTACAGTAGATGGTATATTAACGAAGCTAATTCTATAATTATCATAAAAGCTGTAGCAACAATTGTTGGAATGATAACGTGATATTTTAAAAATATAGGTATTTCTGTTTTGCTGAAAAAATATTTATGACAAAATCTAATGCTGAAGCTAAAAATCCGATGACTAGAATGAAGACTTGAAGCTTGTAGAGCTTATCGTTTATTAGATTGGTAGCGTTGATAAATTTTGACTTCATATCTGCACCTACAAACTAAAATAAAAATCAACAAACATATTCATTAACAACGCTGCGCCAACGATTATAAGAAGCCTCGTAAACATATAATTCTTGTCATAATTGTCTGGAATTTGACAGTTCTGCGGAACGTTTTTGTTGCAGTTTTCCATAAGCCCCCCAATTTGCTTAAACCCCTAACGGCTCGCGCAGTTGACCCGTTCGGGCAGCCTTTCCGCCCGACCGGCGTCGAACTGCCTGGTTGAAGCTTTGTTCTTTACTTTTGTAACGCGTCAGATGGCAACCCTTCTGGAATCACCTTCTCAACCATACGGATACACATAAAATAAACTATTCCTTCTGTAATGCTGCCGGGTACCACTTCTTTCATGGAGGTACTGCTATCAAATGATTTAATCTGCTCACCTTTTGCGTCGTAGAATGAGCTTGTGGGTGTACTATATGTATTTTTGTCACAATCGACCTGCCACTTTGTTGTTGAGGCCACAATATTTTTCAACACTCCTGGTCGTTTGCCGCGCATGTGCGGCTTATCGAGCTTACTAATCCAAAATGTATATTTGTTTTCTTGAAGATCTGTTTTTTTAGGGGTTCCACTGGAAAAATGGATTGTCCCGTCGGCATCTTCAATTCTTGTCAGATACCTGGGGTCATTATCTTGCGAGACTACTTTTTTAATAGAGTCCTTATAGTAATATATCGTGTCTTCGCTTGTTTCTAATAGCTTGGATAATCGTTCATTCTTAGAATATTTTTCATCGATTGAGTCTCTTTTTATCTTTGGTGCGGCTGCAAACGAATCGGATGTTGTGCAGCCCAGCAATAAGACAAGGAAGAGTACAATATTATGGTTCATTTTGAGATCCCTTTAATCTTATAGTTTGACAAACGGCTAACGGAACCGAGGGGTCAAGTCTCAACTTTTGACACCTGTCGGTTCATTGTTTCTGTTTTTGTCAGGAGTTGAGACCTTACCACTTTATTCTCTTAGCGTAGTTAACGGTATTCATTGATTTTAAGGTCGAATCGATGAACACGCTCTGGCTCAGCATCTTCAGTAAACAGCAGCCCGTAATCTTCAGGGGAGTTTGCCGTAATCAACAATCTACTAACTCCGACTCCAATTAATTTCTGTGTTGTAACCGAACCATCATTCGGAAATTTTCGGTTTAGTATGTTTTTTGCTGGAAGAAACGAGGCTATAAGGGATTTTTCAAGCGCATCAACAACTTCAGAATAAGACATGGATGAATCTTCATTTCCGAGCTGGTCAGTCAGTCGTCCGGGCTTGTATAAGATTGCGAAGGCATCTCGGTTTGTTTTTTTGTGTACAAACTCGTTTAATATTGAGGATTCAGTGCTATGCCCATTGCCCAACCTATCGGCGATCTCTCGTGTCCCATCTTTGCCAACAGCTTTTCCTATGTACTCTATTTTCAAATTGAACAACCCATATTTCGAAAGTCGTGCTTCTTCTGGAAGGAACGGAACAAGGTTGTTGGAAAATTTAAATTTAGCGGTTTTATTTCTAAAATGGAATTTAAGTGCATCTGGAGTTCCGACTGAGAAGTGCTCTATCGTGATGTCGTCTGGGTATTTAAGACCGGAAAAAGTTTGTTCATATAACTGGGCATGACAATCATTCAGGTTAACCTCTTCAGTCACTCCGTTATCATGGGTGACTGATAGAGAAATTGAAAATTTGCCGTTTTCCTTATCGTAATAATTGACAGAATTAATTCTTTTTTTGTAGCTCGACGCTATCAAATACAGGTGATATCCTGCAAAATCTCCATAGAAATGGCAGAGGTCACCTAAGGTATCAGTTATTGCTTTGTACTCACCCTCGCTGCGCGGAGCATCATGTAATAGTGGCACATGAACTAGAGGCATAAGAGTTGCTGGTCCTGCATCAAGGCAGAGGGCACGCATGTACACATTCTTCTCCCAGTGGTATCGAATTTGACGAAAAGCTGTTAGATACTCTAACGTAGTTGAGGCACCGCGGCGGCGCGGTTTTTCGGGCCGACCGCTCCCACCGATTGTTATGCCAAGTGTGCCGCGAAATTTCCGAAGTAACTCTTCAAGGCGTTTGATATTTCGCCCTGACACTCACCTTTAGCGAGACGAACCACTAATTCGGGCAGGCCACCATTTGCCAAACCAAGCGCTCCACTTGCTTGTGAGGATAACGACTTGCGATTATAGAGTGCCAAAAGGCCTTCGAAGTCTTTTCCAGAAATCACTGCGTTGAACTCTGCGAGTGTTTGCGTATATATTGCACCGACGTCAATACCGCTTGCGAGTGACTGCAAAGCCGATGTCAGAGCGGCAGTGCCTTTCTGCTTTTCGTCGAACATGTTGAGTTGAAATTTAATTTCATTAGCGGCTCTGAGTGAAACTTGTGTTTCTAGTTCGCCTTGTAAGCGGGTAAATATTGCATTGGAAACTGACTGAAAGTCAGTCTCAGCATTTCGTGCCAATCGTTTGCTCACAATCGCTAGAACTTCTCTAACGCAAAATAAATTCTCAACCTCAGCGACCGAAAGCACGAAGATTGAGTCCTGTTCAAGCTTCTGAATTTCTGCTGGAACCCGACGGTCACGGTCTATTATGCCATAGACATTTAAGTGATGAAGCTGTAGGTTTGCTTTTAGCGCTTTTACCGATTGAATGACTTGAGTGCAGCTACCCACAGGGATTACCAGAAATTCTTTCAGAACAGCTGCATAAAGAGCAGAGTCGTAACTGCCGTTTACTCCCTCAACAAATACTACTGGCTTTCTACTACCAAGTATTTCCAGAAGTAAGTCTTCAGGGATATCGTCACTTGGACTAAAAGCTTCCCAATCCCACACCGCTCCATCAAACGACTTAAGCCAGATCTTTTTTGCACTTTCTTTGGCGGCCGCAAAATCAACATCGTGGGTGAGATAGATAAACAGGCAGTCAGGCCTCAGACGCTCAATCTCTGTCCAAAGCGGTGTCTGAATAGATTTGTGCAGATGCAACTCTGGTTCGTCAATGACGATTATTCCGTCTTGTGGTGCTGCTAAGCATTGGCCCACAAGGTAAAAAACAACTCTCTCCCCATCACTCATTTCCGATGAATTGTACTTTTTCGTATCGTCATTTGTGATTGATGTTTCGATTCTGAGACCGCCAACAATCAGCTTTCTATGCGGCAGTATTTTTTCCCATACCACCTTCACTTTATCTAGCTTCGTTGTCGGTGGAATAACTCTCTGATCAGATAATTTCGACGCCGTTAAGTATTTTGCGCTTTCTTCCGTATGCTCGGAAAAAAGGTAGACCATTAGTCTCTCGAAATCGCTAAGCAATGAGACTGCCGGTTTGTCACCCCAGCGATAAGCCTTTTTGTTTAGCCTTCCATGGATTGCATTGCCAAATAGTAGGTCAGTCTCTGCTAAATCAAGTGCCGTGGGCGTTGAGGTGTCAGGCATCGTCAGTGACTTTTGGGCAGAAATTCTGTGAACGCGTGCGGCTTCTGGAGAATTAAATTCAATCCAAGTTCCTAGGCGAGTTTTGCCAGATCCATTTGCACCAACAAACAGTAGACTATTTGAGGTTTCAATTTCTACATTGCCTTTGTCTTTCGTCGGCAAGGTCAACTTATAGTTACTCAGCATTTGGTATTTTCCTCGATTTTGATTGGGCATAACTCGTTGTTGACCGGTTCACGCGCGCGTGCGCGTGAACCGGTGATCTACCCAAATGGAACATTTATCCCGTAACTTCTCTGTCAGCCTGTCTCTGGCAGTCCTGCTCTTCGGCACCAAAATATCCAGCACCATCATGCTTCTGCCGTTTTTGATGACCACTGCAGGCAAAATCTGTATAGCACGTAATGCCTGTATTAACACCCACTATTAAGATTCGGTTACTTACCTTCCAGCCGCATCATCCACCAACCGCCGCCAAAGCAATCTCCTTGATCCCCTTCAAATCCAGCTTGCCGGTCCCAAGATAGGCAGACATTCCACCTCACGCCCCGGCGTACGGTCAAGAAATACGTGCTGCTGACGGGTGGAAAGAGTGCTTCGTGACTGTTCTCGAAGTCTTTCTGTGAATAGCAGAAGCAACGTTCGAAGTTTTCTCGCTGGAGGTTTTTGAAAATATATATTGACGAGAGCCACTGTTTGTTGTATCTACTTCGGACATTTTCGGAGCCGCCGACTTCGGGTCATGCGGATGCCTTTTTACAAAAATACGCACAATTTACACAGATTTCTGTTGCTAAGCGCGTATCGGTATTCGTAGGTATTAAAATGTTCAATATTTGGGGGTTTAGCTCAGCTGGGAGAGCGCGTCGCTGGCAGCGACGAGGTCATCGGTTCGATCCCGTTAACCTCCACCAAAAAATTCAGGGAGTCTGCTCACGAAGCGGCTCCCTTTTTTGTTCACTTTACTCTCTAAACTAGAGTGCCGGGTGTGTTCTGCTATGAGTTCTGACCACAAACTGTTTTTGACGCCCCGTGAGGCGGCCCATGCGATCGCGATAAACGGTCGCCGCGTTCTTGACCAAAATATCGGGCGCACCCTGGTTCTCAGTCTGCTGGCCGGATTTTACATCGCATTCGGCGCTCAGTTGTCAACAGTCGTCACGCAGGATGCCGCCCAGTTTGTCGGCTTCGGAATCGCCCGGTTTCTGGGCGGGAGCATGTTTTCAATGGGCTTGATGTTGGTCGTCGTCTGCGGCGCCGAGCTGTTTACCGGAAACAGTCTGCTGGCCGGGGCGGCCCTCCATGGGGAAATATCGTGGCGTAACCTTGCCAAAAACTGGACAATTGTGCTGGTCGGCAATTTTGTCGGCGCGCTGTTCTTCGCGTGGCTGCTGTTTGAAACGCGTCTCTGGGAGCAGGGGAGAGTCGCAGAAACCGCCATTCGCATCGCCTCTGCCAAATGTCAACTCGCCTTTTCGGCCGCTTTTGTGCGGGGAATCCTCTGTAACTGGCTGGTCTGTCTTGCGGTATTTATGGCTACTGCTGCCCGTGACATTCCCGGCAAGCTGCTCGCATGCTATGTGCCGATCATGACCTTCGTGTCGAGCGGATTTGAACACTCCATCGCCAATATGTACTACATTCCCGCCGGCCTGTTTATCTCGAACGAAACAGCATCACACGACCCTGCGCTGAGCTGGTACAACTTCTTTGTTACCAACCTTATACCGGTTACTCTTGGCAATATCGCCGGTGGTGTCATTTTTGTCGCTGGCGCCTATTGGTATGCATATGGTAGAATAGAAACCTTGCACCATCCGTTATAGGATATTCACATTTGAGCTGATGTATCACCGGAAAAAGCGTACCGTTCTTGACTTTCCCGCCCGTCTTTGGCACTATGTCAAACCATGAAAAAATTAACCAGACAAATACATATCGGCCGGGTAGCGATCGGCGGCGATGCTCCCTGTTCCGTACAGTCAATGTGTAGCACTGACACTCGTGACATTCCGGCTACCATAGCCCAGATCACAGAGCTTGCAGAAGTCGGCTGTGAAATCGTCCGTTGTGCGGTGCCTGATCTGGACGCTGCCGTCGCTCTGGCGCAGATCAAGCAGATGAGCCCCATTCCTGTTGTAGCCGACATTCATTTTGACTATAAGCTGGCGTTGCAGGTACTTGAAGGTGGCATCGACGGCCTGCGCCTCAACCCCGGTAATATCGGTGAAAAATGGAAGGTTGCCGAAATTGTTGCGTCTGCTGCCGAGCGCAAGGTTCCCATCCGGATCGGGGTCAATGCCGGTTCGCTTGAAAAAGAGCTGTTGCAGCGCTATGGACACCCGTCGGCTGAGGCGATGGTCGAATCGGCTCTGGGGCATATTCGCATCCTTGAAGATTTAAACTACCAGGAGATCAAAGTCTCCCTTAAAGCATCCGATGTGATGAAAACTGTTGCTGCGTACCGTCTTTTTTCGGAACAGTCCGATTATCCTCTGCACATCGGCATCACCGAAGCCGGCACACTCTTTTCCGGGACGATCAAATCGTCAGTCGGGCTTGGCATTCTACTGGCGGACGGGATCGGTGATACGATGCGTGTTTCGCTGACCGGTGCGCCGAAAGATGAGATACGGGTCGGCTATGACATTCTTAAAGCGGTCGGATTACGCCAGCGCGGGGTGAACTTTGTCTCCTGTCCTACCTGCGGACGGTGTCAGATTGACCTGATCCGGGTAGCGGAGGATGTTGAAAAGCGGCTGCAGGGGGTCGATAAACAGATTACCGTTGCTGTCATGGGATGCGCCGTAAATGGTCCCGGTGAAGCACGTGAAGCGGATGTAGGTATCGCAGGCGGAAAGGGCGAAGGGCTCGTATTCCGCCATGGCGAAATTGTCCGCAAGGTGCCGGAAGACCAGTTGGCCGATGCATTGATGGAAGAAATATCCAAATTAGGCGGGCTTTGATTCGCCTTTTTTCGACGGTGCTGTAAAGGCAGTTTTTACTAAAATTATCTTGGTATGGACGTACTACCTGGGGATGCTTAATGCTTTATTCGCGCTATTTTATACCGACTATCAAGGAGACTCCGTCTGACGCCGAGGTGATCTCACATCAGCTGATGCTACGAGCCGGGATGATCCGCAAGCTTGCTTCCGGGATTTATAACTATCTGCCGCTCGGGCTTCGCTCGATTCGCAAGTTTGAGAATATCGTCCGCGAAGAGATGAACAAAGCCGATGCGATTGAGATGCTGATGCCGAGCGTCCAGCCCGCCGAACTGTGGCAGGAGTCAGGTCGCTGGGCTTTTTACGGCAAAGAGCTGTTGCGCTTCAAAGACCGTAAAGATGCCGAGTTCTGTATGGGACCGACCCACGAAGAGGTTATTACCGACATGGTGCGGCGCGAGATAAAAAGCTACCGCCAGATGCCGCTTAATTTTTATCAGATCCAGACCAAGTTTCGCGATGAGATCCGCCCCCGCTTCGGATTAATGCGCGGCCGTGAGTTCATTATGAAGGATGCCTACTCATTCGACGTAGACAGTGCTGCTGCGGATCTTTCCTACGAGAAGATGTATAACGCATATATGCGCATCTTCGAGCGGTGCGGCCTTAATTTCAGAGCGGTCGAAGCCGACACCGGCAGTATCGGCGGATCTTCTTCGCATGAATTCATGGTGCTGGCCGATTCCGGCGAAGATGCCATTGTTTCCTGCGATGCATGCCGGTACGCCGCGAATATTGAAAAAGCGGAATCGCCTTTGTATTCAGTCACATCCGATGCAACTGTTGAATCACTGCAGAAGGTTTCAACGCCGGGAATGAAAACCATTGCCGATGTTGCCGCTTTTCTAAAAGTTACTGCGGATAAAACCATAAAAACGCTTGTATACGCCTCCGGCAGTGGTGATCTGGCGATGGCACTGCTGCGCGGCGACCATGAACTCAACGAGCTTAAACTCAAGAATTATCTGGGATGGGACGAGATTTTGATGGCGAGCGAAGAGCAGATTCTTGCTTGCACCGGTTCTCCTGTCGGCTTTCTCGGGCCGATCGGCCTTAAGCAGGACATTCCGGTCATTGCCGACAGGGTCGTTCAGGGTATGACCAATGTTGTGCTGGGTGCCAATGAAGTGGACCAGCATTACATCAATGCCAATCGCGGCCGGGATTTCGAGGTCTCAGGATTTATCGATATCCGTACTGTTGAAGCGGGTGATGCCTGTCCGCGCTGTGATTCCGGAAAACTTGAGATGTGGCGCGGTATCGAAGTCGGGCATGTGTTCAAGCTGGGGACAAAATATTCCAAGGCGCTTAATGCCACCTACCTTGATGCCAACGGCAGAGAGCAGATCATATTCATGGGGTGTTACGGCATCGGCATCGGTCGCACCGTTGCGGCGGCGATTGAGCAGAACCATGACGAAAACGGCATCATCTTCCCGATTCCGATCGCTCCGTTTCACTGTTCGGTCGTTGCCGTCAACACCAAGGACGCCGGTGTCATGGCCGCCGCCGAAGAGATTTATTTCTGCCTTGAAAAACTCGGCGTTGAGGTGCTGTTCGACGATCGCGACGAACGCCCGGGTGTAAAGTTCAAAGACAACGATCTGATCGGGATTCCGCTCCGGATTGTCGTCGGCAGCAAAGGGTTGGCCGAAGGAAAGGTTGAAGTGAAGATCCGCGCCACCGGCGAAATCCTGTCTCTTTCACTTGATGAAGTGGCGACTACCGTTAAACAGTTGATAGATGCAGCATTTGCACACAAAGAATAATTAACAACGCAGGCGCGAGGTTTTTTCACATGCAGTCAAGCCAGATATGGGATTCACCGCACGAATGTATGCCTCGCGAAGAGCTCGAACAGCTCCAGCTGGAGCGGCTTCAGGCGACATTGAATCGCGTCTACAAAAACGTACCCTGTTATCGCACCAAGTTTAACGATCTTGGCATCGTTCCCGAAGATGTCTCGTCATTGTCAGACCTATCGAAACTTCCCTTCACAACCAAGGAAGATCTGCGGCTCAATTACCCGTATGGCATGTTTGCGCTGCCGCTGCGCGAAGTCGTGCGGATCCACTCCTCGTCAGGCACGACCGGAAAGCCGACTGTTGTCGGGTATACCAAGAATGATCTTAAATTGTGGTCCAATCTGGTCGCGCGCATCATGACGGCAGCCGGTGTTACTCACGATGATGTTGTGCAGATTGCGTTCGGTTACGGCATGTTCACCGGTGGGTTCGGCATGCATTACGGATCGGAGACAATTGGAGCGGCTGTTATTCCGATGAGTGTGGGAAACAGCGACAAGCAGATAATGATCATGCAGGATTACAAGTCCACCGCGCTTGTCTGCACCCCGAGTTATGCAATTACAATCGCTGATCTGATAGAAAAACTGGGGATAGATCCCCAGACGCTCTCTCTCAAGGTCGGTCTTTTTGGTGGTGAACCCTGGTCTGAAGCGATGCGTGCCGAAATTGAATCTCGCCTTATGATCAGCGCCACTGACAATTATGGTCTGTCCGAAATCATCGGACCGGGCGTTGCGGGTGAATGCCGCTGTAAAAACGGCATGCATATCGCCGAGGATGCGTTCATCGCCGAGATCATCGATCCGGAAACCTGTCAGGTGCTCCCCCCGGGGACTGTCGGTGAACTGGTGCTGACCACAATCAGCAAGGAAGCCCTCCCGATGATCCGCTATCGTACGCGGGATATCACCAGTCTTAATTACGCTGTCTGCCCATGTGGCCGAACCATGGCCAGGATGAAAAAAACCATGGGACGTAGTGATGATATGCTGATAATCAAGGGCGTTAACGTGTTTCCTTCCCAGATAGAGGAGGTACTGGTAGCGATAGAGGGGTGCGAACCGCACTACCAGCTGATTGTAGATCGTAAAGGTGCGTTGGATGTGCTGGAGGTTTGTATTGAGGTGAGGGAGAACATCTTCTTCGACGAAATGAAAAAACAGCGCGCATTTCTTGATATGGTCGGAAAAAGAATCGATTCCGTTCTCGGTGTCGGCGTGACGGTGAAGCTGGTAGAACCGAACAGTATACCGCGTCATGAGGGGAAGGCTCAGAGAGTTATCGATAAACGGGTGGTTTGATCCCGACCGTTTATACCATTCACGTGTAAAGCCGCTCACCAGCTGTGATGCTGTCGAGCGGCTTTTTTTCTGAAAGTTTTAAAAACCAATCGTTTTATACTAGAGCGAAATAACCCGCAGAAAAGAAGGAAGCCAATGACTACAAGAATACTATCGGCAGGCGATATTATTGAGTCCCGTTGTACAAAATGTCGCGAAGTGCTGAATCACAGAATCGTTGCCATGGTAGAAGGAAAAGTCGTACGGGTAGAATGCAACACCTGCAATGGCGTACATAACTATTACCCACCTCCAGCGGCAAAAGAGGCTAAAGCGGCCAAAGCCCCCAAAAAAGCAGCCACAAGCAAACCCCGCTCAACCACCGCTACTCCGCGTGCATCCAGGAGGGATCCTGTTGAAGTCGAGCGTGAAGAGTGGGCATCACTCTCGCCGACGTTCGATCTTGAAAAAGCGCTTCCGTATGACATGAACAGCAGGTTCCTGACCAAACGTCTGATAGATCACCCTGTGTTCGGTATTGGCGTTGTTAAAACGGTCACTGTCCCGAATAAGATGCAGGTCCTCTTTAAAGACGGGATCAAGCTGCTTCGTTGCCACTATATGTAACTGAATGATTTTTGCCTTGATTTATAAAGCTGTTTGCATTACTAAACTACTTTCATATGTTGTATACACTACTTCGATCTGCACCACATATCGAACAGCCACCAGCTAGTCCTGATAGTCAGGATAAGTGCGTTAACGAAGTTATTTTCTGCCAGCCCCGGTAAACGGAATAAGTACGTTCACGAAATAATTTCTGCAAAAAAACCACAGAAATTATTTCTATCGTACTAAAAAACGCAGAAAATAACTTCTAACCAACTAAAAAGGAGAGTACCGATGTCTGTCAAACCGTTTGTTTATCAGGATCCGTTTCCACTTGCTAAAGACGAGACAAAATACCGCAAGATCGAGGATTCCGAAAAATACGTAGTTGTCGAGAAGTTTGCCGACACAGATGTCGTGAGAGTAAACCCTGAGGCGCTCTCCATCCTTGCTAATGAGGCGATGAAGGATGTTTCCTTTCTACTCCGCCCGGCTCACAACGAGCAGGTTGCCAAGATCCTGAGCGACCCCGAAGCATCAATGAATGACAAGGGTGTCGCCCTTGCTTTTCTGCGCAACGCCGAGATCGCTGCCAACCTTGATCTGCCGCTCTGCCAGGATACCGGCACTGCAACCGTTGCCGCCAAAAAAGGGCAGCAGATCTGGACCGGTGTCAAAGACGAAGAGTGGCTTTCCAAAGGGATCTACAAGACCTATACGGAAGAGAACCTTCGCTACTCGCAGACCGTCGCGCTCGATATGTACGAAGAGGTCAACACCGGTACCAACCTCCCTGCCCAGATCGATATTCTGGCCACCGATGGCGATTACTACAAATTTGTTTTCATGGCCAAAGGGGGCGGTTCCGCCAACAAAACCATGCTGTATCAGGAAACAAAGGCGCTTCTGACACCGGACAAGTTGTTCAAGTACCTGGTCGAGAAGATGAAATATCTCGGCACCGCCGCCTGTCCTCCGTATCATATCGCCTTCGTTATCGGTGGCACCTCCGCCGATGCCTGCATGAAGACGGTTAAGCTGGCGACCGCCAAGGAGCTTGACGGACTGCCGACTGCGGGTAATGCTCATGGCCAGGCTTTCCGTGATGTAGAGCTTGAGAACAAGCTGCTGGAAGCTGCTCAGAAGCTCGGCATCGGCGCCCAGTTCGGCGGCAAGTACTTCGCTCACGATGTGCGGGTAATCCGCCTGCCCCGTCACGGCGCTTCCTGCCCGGTCGGTATGGCTGTTTCCTGTTCGGCTGACCGCAACATCAAGGCCAAAATTACCAAGGACGGCCTGTTCGTGGAGGAGATGGACCGCAACCCGGGCCGTCTGATTCCTGCACAGTATCGTGGTAAGCATGAGCATGGCGTCAAGATCGACCTGAATAAGCCGATGAAGGAAATTCTGGCCGAACTGAGCAAGCATCCGGTATCTACACCGCTGCTGCTTTCGGGCACCATTGTGGTCGGCCGCGACATTGCCCATGCCAAATTCAAAGAGATCATGGACAGCGGCAAGCCGCTTCCAGAGTACCTGCTCAATCATCCGATCTACTACGCCGGCCCTGCCAAGACCCCGGCAGGCAAGGCATCAGGCTCTTTCGGTCCTACGACCGCTGGCCGGATGGATTCATATGTTGATGAACTCCAGTCCAAAGGTGGTTCATTGATCATGATCGCCAAGGGGAATCGGAGCCAGCAGGTGACGGATGCCTGCAAGAAATACGGCGGCTTCTACCTCGGTTCGATCGGTGGCCCGGCTGCCGTTCTGGCTGAAGAGAATATCAAAAAAGTTGAGTGCATCGACTTTCCGGAGCTCGGGATGGAAGCGGTCTGGAAGATTGAAGTAGAGAACTTCCCGGCCTTTATCCTGGTTGACGACAAAGGAACGGATTTCTTTAAACAGCTTGGCTTGTAAAATATTTCTACAGACACAAATGAAAAGCCCCGCGTGCTAGTGCACGCGGGGCTTTTCATTTGTGCTTATTTTTATTTGGTTACGGCAACAAGCGGCCCATAAACGCGCTCCGCCAGTGCGCCAAACTCTTCTCCCCACGGCTCTTCGCCGCCAAAACAGAGGGCCACCGCCTGATTGTCGCATTCACCAGGGAGCCCGCGCCGCTGATCTCCCCGCCAACTGGTTTCTGCCTTCGGTTGCCCTTCTTTCAAAAAGAGCCATGACGTTTCCGGAAAGAAACGGAGCGGGCGCTTCATCCCTTCACTGTAGAGATCAAGCAGATCGGACAGAATTTCCGCCGCATGTTCAAGCGGCGGCAGCTCCAGAGTCATGTCGGATGCTATCATCATACCGTGCAGGGGATAGCCGTCTGCGTTGGCGATGTTAAGAAGCAGGTGATCAAGCCAGACCGCGAGCCGATCCTTCCCCCTCATACGAGCACAGCGCCAGCGTGTATGTATCCCGCTTCGGCAGTTTTCGAGAACCGCATGCAACTGCACCCTGTCACCGGCAAACGTAATTGTAAGCGGCTCCAGTGGATCGCCAAGCTGCGGTTCGAGTGCTGCGGCAAACTGTCTGCCCTTCTCCCAGACGGTGTCAAAGGCGGCCTTGCCGGCTGACAGCGGCGGCAGAGCACCGCGTGAGCGTGCCGCGGCCAGACACTCGTCATATGGTGCTCCTTTCAACAGCTGGCTGACCAACTCCTGTGAAAGAGTGTAGCGCGAGAGTGCTTCCAGCGAGAACGGTTCAGAGTCATCCGGTTCTTCAGCAGGATTGAATGGTGTGACTCGCAGGCGCTGGTCGAGAAAGGCAGCTGCCGGATTGGCCAGAAAGCGTGCTAATTGCCGCAGGTCTATCTGCATGATGGACTCTGTATCCACCGGCAGCGGTTCATCTATAAAAACGCGACGGGATGGGACCGACACACGTCTCGCTTCTACTGCCTGGCAGCTATCACGGTCGTAACTGAAAAAATGTCCGGGGTCGTGACCATCAAAGTAGAGGGGACTGAATCCCTGCAGACGGTGCCGGATAAGAATGGATGGAGGCGATATGCCGTCAGACCCCACAAACCCGTTCGTGGCGTAGTCGATCAGTTCCGACACCAGAACCGATGGTGGCAGGGTGCTGTTGTCGCGATCACTCTGGCCGTTATAGCTGATGCAAAAGCGATCCTCTGCCGCCATGAGCGCCTCAAGGAACAGGTAACGGTCTTCATCCCGCAACGAGCGGTCACCGCGCACTCTGGCGCCGTTCATCAGGCTGAAACCGGGAGGCCTCTCGGTACGTGGAAACTGTCCGTCATTCATGCCGGCCAGCCAGACCACCCGCATCGGGATACTCCGCATCGGCAGCATTGCGCAAAAGGTTATAGCTCCCCCCATGAATCCGTAGCCGCCACCACTCCTGGCCACTGTTTCTGCGAGATGGTCATGTACGGCATCGAGCGCTATCGGTTGCATGAAACCATGTAGTGACGATGCCTCGCGAAGTGCGTTGAGCGCTTTGGCAACAACGAGTACCCCGCCGGAATCGCTTGCATCAGCCAGCAGCATCCGGGCACTGGTCTCTGTAAGAATATCAGCCCATTCGGGGAGCGTATGAGGTGCGCTCAAGCGGAGGTCGTTATCCCGGACAGTGGTGATGAATTCTGTCAGTTTACCCAGTGTCTCCGCCTGGCGTCCTGAACAGGCGGGGTAGGGGAGTATGCCGCTGAATGTGGAATTGTCATCCGGAGCCATCGCGTAGCCGAGAAACAGCTTGTCCAGCCCTGCCTGCCAGCTGAAATCTGCGTAGCGCGGAAAGCCGAGGTCGGCACGGTGGTCGGCGTCAAGCCCCCAGCGGACGTTACACTCCGTAAGCCAGATTCTGATGTCGATAAGTTCATCTTCATCAAGATCAAAACGGCTCCTCACGGCGGGGGTCTCAAGAAGATCGAGCATTTCATGAAGAGCGAACCGGCCGGACGCAGCATCAAGTATCTTGAGGAAAGCGTCGACAAAAAGACTTTCCCGGCGAATGCTGCGGTCGGCAATTGTGTAGGGGAGCTGTGGCCGGCCGGATGATTTGCTGCCAAACACGGAGCTGATATAGGGTGCATAGGTTTCGATATCCGGGATCATCACCACGATATGTCGCGGCTCCAGGTCCGGCAGTTCATCAAACAGCGCCAACAGATTGTCGTACAGTATCTCCATCTCGCGCAGCGCGCCGTGGCATGAGTGGATCTGCACTGTACGGTCATCTGCCGAAATGATCATTTTTGTGCCGCAGGCCGGGCGGTCGAACAGGGTGAGGATATCGTTCTGGATGGCGGATAGAATGAAGGGGGATTTTGGTTCACTGTTTTGGAATATAACTTCCGGCACGTTGTCCAGCTCTTCTGCTTCAAAACCGTACTCCAGAAGAGTCTCGAAGAATTCTTGGCCCAAGGTGCCGAGAGACGAAAGGAGCGGATTGCCGGTTTCGTAATATTCTTCCGCTTGCGCAGAAAGTGCCGGCTGCAGTGTTATCCGGGATTTTCTCTTCTCTGAAATGATTGTTCCCCAGTACTGACCGCAGGGATTGAGCAGATAGCAGGTTACGTCACAATAGGTCGAAAGCAGGCGGAGCGCTTCCAGATGGAACGGGGGAAGATAGGAAATCCCAAACAGACTGACACGGCGGGGCAATGTGCTGCCAGGCGGAGCGCCGCCGGCAACGTGACGGTGTAACGCTTTCAGTAGTGCTGCCCGGTGGCTGCCACGGCAGTTGCTGTTGATTGCACGCCATAACTGCGCCTGCCAGTCGTTGCCAACTCCGTCATCCCAGGCACAAACCATTTCCGGCCGGAATATCGTGTATTGGTCGAAGCATCCGGCAACTGATCGGGAAATCTGCAGCAGGCGGCGATCGTCACGGCCATCACCCAGATAGGCGGCAATCTGTTCAAAGCCACTCTGCTGTGACAGTAACGGCAGCTGCGAAGCGATGCGCCAGGTCAACGAGGTGAGAGTAAACGGGATTGATGAATGTGACTCAGGAAGTACCGATGTGAAACTCCGGTCGAGAAGGTCGTTGGGAAAGCTGAACTCAAGGCCGGCAGATACGCCGAGACGGGTGGCAAGCTCCATGGATACCCAGCGGGCCATACCATTACTGAGGATAACGATACTCTCTTTTTCAAGCGGAGATAGTGGCGAGGAGCAGATGTCATCGGCAAACGCCTCAAGCAGGCGCCGTTGAGAACAGCTGGTAATGAGTCTAAGTGTCTGCATGGCGAGAACTATACCGGAATTGGCTGGACAAACAAGCAGGAATTACGGTATGTGAACCTAATTCTTATGGAGGTATTATCCAGTGCTTAAAAGTATGACAGGATATGGCAAGGGGGAAGCATTTGCTCCAATCGGCAATTTTTCGGTCGAGATTCGGTCCGTTAACCACCGCTATGGTGAAATTTCCGTGCGGATGCCGCGATCGTTTTATGCGCTTGAAAACGAGGTGAAACGGTTGGCCGCTTCAGTTCTGAAACGGGGCAAAATTGAAATTTCTGTGCAGTGGGATGAAGCTGCCGCCGCTAATACCGCACCGCAACTTGATATGGCTGTCGCACATGGCTATTATGAAGCCTATTCACGTTTGGCAAAAGAGCTCAATCTGCCGCAGGATGCCGCGCCTTCATATATAATGTCACAAAAGGGAGTGATGAAAGAGGTAGCCGGGTCTGTGGATGAAACTGAATTACAGCCGCATCTCTTGGCTGCCGTGGAGAGTGCTGTTATTGCGCTGGAAGGCATGCGGCTTCGGGAGGGCGAGGCACTGGCTGATGATCTCCAGGCCAGGCGGAGGCAGATTGGCGAGTGGACGGCGCTGATAGGAGAGCGGACACCGCAGGTGGTAATGGAATACCGACAGAAACTGAAGACACGGCTTGATCAGCTGCTCGATGGGGCTGAAATGGATGAGAGCCGGCTGGCGCAGGAAGTGGCGCTGCTGGCTGATCGCTGCGATATAACGGAAGAACTGGTGCGGCTATCCAGCCATTTCAGCCAGTTTGACGAGGCGCTCCGCAGTTCCGAACCGGTTGGTCGCAAGCTTGATTTCCTGATGCAGGAGATGAATCGGGAGGTCAATACGATCGGGTCTAAATCGAATGATGCCGGCATTACGAATCTGGTTATTCAGATTAAGGCCGAAATGGAAAAAATGCGTGAACAGGTTCAAAATGTCGAATAATTCTGATTGTTTCACAGCTAGAGCTAATTAATTTTCAAACGGAGCATTTTTTGAGAGGCATATCTGATGAAACGTGAAGGCTTGATTCTTATTCTTTCGGCTCCATCCGGTGCCGGCAAAACGTCCCTCTGTCGGGAATTATTTAAAACATTTCCCGATATGAAGGAGTCTGTCAGTTATACGACCCGCCTGCCGAGGGCTGGCGAGGTTGACGGAGAAGCGTACCATTTCGTCACCAATGACGTTTTTGAGCGCATGGTGGAAGAGGACGCCTTTGCCGAGTGGGCTGAAGTTCATGGCAACAAGTACGGTACCGCCCTGCGTACACTGGAAGAAGCCCGAAAAAACGGGATCGATCTGGTCCTTGATATCGACTGTCAGGGGGCTCAACGGCTAAAAGAGCAGTTTGAGGGGGGGGTGTATGTGTTTATCATGCCGCCCAGTATGGAAGAACTTCGCCGCCGCCTCGAACATCGCTCGTCTGATGCCCAGGAGGTCATTGAGCGCCGTATTGCCCGGGCCGCTGATGAGATCAGGGAAGCACGCTGGTATGACTACATAATTTTTAACGATGATTTTGAAGTCGCCTGTCAGGAGTTAGCGGCAATAGTAATCGCTCATCGCCGTAAAACCTTTAGAATGATGGAAAAAGTCGGAAAAATGTTTGATATCTGAGCTAAATTAGCGTACAAAGTTCATTCATCTAAAGTTGCAGGAAGGAGGTCATTTATGGCTCGAGTAACCGTTGAAGATTGTCTGGAAAAAGTTGAGAACAGATTCCAGCTTGTAATATTGGCATCAAAGCGGGTAAAGCAGCTCTATAAAGGGGCACAACCGTTGATTGAATCCAGAAATAACCGCCAGGTCGTCACTGCTCTTCGTGAAATAGCTGCTGGTAAAATCGGTTTCGAAGTTTCAAAAAAAACGCGCGCCTAACCTGCCACTCCGGGTGAAGCTGGAAATATTCCGGTTTCACCCTTTTTTTATCTACTCTCCGCACATTCCCAGTTTATTTATTACAGGCGACGAATAACGTATGATCCGGCTCAACGACATTCTTGATAAGGTTTCATCGTATAATCCGACGGCTGATCATAATCTGATTCGCAAGGCGTACGTGTATTGTGCCAAGGTGCATCAGGGTCAGACGAGGTTGTCAGGCGAACCGTATATTATCCATCCGATGGAGGTCGCCGGTCTTCTTGCTGATCTGAAACTGGATGTCCCCAGTATCGTGACCGGCTTTCTGCATGACACGATTGAAGACACCCTTGCTACATCTGAGGATATATCCGCGATGTTCGGCAGCGAAGTGGCTGCCCTGGTGGATGGCGTCACCAAGATCAGCAAGATCAACTTCAAAACCAAGGAAGAGAGTCAAGCGGAAAATTTTCGCAAAATGTTGTTGGCAATGGCCATCGATATTCGCGTTATTCTGGTCAAACTGGCTGACCGTCTGCACAATATGCGGACCCTGGAGTTTCAGGATGAAGTGAAGCAGCGGCGCATTGCACGTGAAACGATGGATATTTACGCCCCTATCGCGAACAGGCTTGGTATTTCGTGGGTGAAGGTAGAACTGGAAGATCTTTCTTTTCGCTATCTGCATCCGGAAATATACTTTGATCTGGTAAAAAAAATATCCCAAAAAAAGTATGAGCGTGAAGCTTTTGTTGAAGAAGCGAAGTCCATCATATCAGAAAAACTGGAATTTTACGGTATTAACGGTGAAATATCTGGTCGAAGCAAGCACCTCTATTCGATCTATCGAAAGATGGAAAAGCGTAATGTAGAGTTCGAAGAAATCTACGATCTGATTGCGGTCAGAATCCTTGTTGACAATATTCGTGAATGTTACGAGGTGCTGGGGGTTATCCATTCAGCATGGAAGCCGATCCCGGGACGTTTCAAAGATTATATTGCCATGCCTAAAGGGAATATGTATCAATCGCTGCACACGACTGTCATAGGGCCGCACGGTGACCGGCTGGAAGTTCAAATCAGGACGCATGAAATGCACAGCGTCGCTGATGCCGGAATTGCGGCGCACTGGAAGTACAAAGAGGGCAAGGGGTACGATGAGAAAGATGTCAAGCGCTTTGCCTGGCTGCGACAGCTCCTTGAATGGCAGCAGGATCTGCAGGATTCCAAAGAGTTTATGGACTCGGTCAAGGTTGAGCTGTTTACCGAAGAGGTCTATGTCTTTACTCCTAAAGGCGATGTGAAGGGATATCCCAAAGGATCTACGCCGATAGATTTTGCCTACAGCGTTCATACCGATGTCGGCCATCGCTGTGTCGGAGCAAAGGTAAACGGTAAGCTGGTACCGCTCAAGTACGAACTGAAAAATGGCGATATTGTCGAGGTTATAACCTCACCGCACCATACTCCCAGTAAAGATTGGCTGAAAATTGTAAAGAGTTCCCGGGCGCGTAACAAAATCAGGGCCTGGATAAAAATTGAAGAACGTAAGCGCAGTATCGTGCTGGGGCGTGAAATATGTGAAAAAGACTTTCGCAGATATTCACTTAATCTTCAAAAGATACAAAAAAGCGGTGAATTTAAGAAGATCGCTGCCGAGTTCGGCTATGCAGCAGACGAGGATCTGTTGGCGGCTGTCGGCTACGGGAAAATATCCAGCAACCAGATTGTAGCCAAACTTCTTCCTGAAGAAAAGTTGAAAGAGCGTGCCGAGCATAAAGAATCACGGCTTGAGGCCGTCATTAACAAGCTGAAGGGAAAATCACACAGCGCGGTCGAGATAGGCGGCCTGGACGACGTGCTGGTACGCTTTGGCAAATGTTGCAATCCGGTGCCGGGGGACGAAATTATCGGTTTTATTACACGGGGTAAAGGTGTAACGGTGCATACCGCTGATTGCCAGTTTGCTCTGGAAAGTGATCCCGAGCGGCGTGTCGAGGTAGCCTGGAACAGGGTTAAAACGGCTGTGCTTCCGGTTAAAATAAGGGTTTTGTGCCACGACGTAAAAGGAATTCTGGCGACAATTACTCTGGCGATCACGAATTGCGAGGCTAATATTGCCAGTGCCCAGATTCAGAGCACAATTGACCAGCGCGGTGAAAATATCTTCGAGGTTAATGTTACCAATCTGGCTCATCTTCAAAAAGTTATGAATTCACTTATGAAAATAAAGGGCGTCATAAAAGTGGAAAGGATCAAACAATGAAATTGGAAATTCTGTCTACGGAAAAAGCGCCGGCAGCAATCGGGCCATATTCACAGGCGGTAAAATGTGGGAATATGCTGTTTTGTTCAGGCCAGATCCCCCTTGACCCTGTATCCGGCGAGATGGTGACGGGTGAAATATCCCTGCAGGCTGAGCGGGTGATGACCAATATTGCCGCTGTACTGTCCGCTGCAGGTGTCGGTTTTGATGATGTAATTAAAACAACAATTTATCTGGTTGATATGGCTGATTTTGCTGCGGTTAACGAAGTGTATGGCAATTGTTTTCCAGGTCATAAACCGGCCCGCTCCACAGTCGCCGTAAAATCACTTCCGCGCGGTGCGCTGCTTGAGATAGAAGTTATCGCCACTCTGTAAATCGTGACCACGAAAAAAAGCCGCATCCCGTTGAGGGTGCGGCTAGATGATCAAAGTGATCGTACCGTTATCTAGAGAGATTTCGTAACGAATCCTGAACGGATACAGCGGGTACAAACCTTTACGGTTGATATGCTGCCGTTACTTTTGACAGCCTTGATTTTCTGGAGATTCGGATACCATACCGTACGGGTCTTATTGTTCGCATGGCTGACATTATTTCCGAAACTAGGGCCTTTTCCGCAAATTTCACATTTTCTTGACATATTGTTGTCCTCCGTTGATTGCTGAAAAAAATTTTATAGCAGACTGACGTGGTTGTTGCAAGAAAAATATGGGGCACGGTATGAATATCATCAAGGCATTCCTCACATTATGTATTATTGGACTGGTTGTTATCGCAGCGCTTTTTATTGATTTTACCTATAAAACCTTTTCGTATCGCCAGAATACGCAGAAAACTGATGCAATAGTTGTCTTGGCTGGCGGCAAGGGGCGCGTAGAGGAGGGGGTGCGTCTTTTTCGAGCGTCTCGTGCTAAATTTCTTTTTTTTGTGGGAGTTGACCCATCAGTCAGAAAAAGTGATTTATATCGTCCGAAACATGGCGACCCTTCTGCCGATAACGTTATTCTTGAAAACGCATCCCGCAATACTCTTGAAAATTCACTCTACGGGCGTGACCTGATCGTACGCAGCGGTGTTCACTCGGTACTACTGCTTACCTCACGCTATCACCTCAAGCGCGCTTCCATATTGTTTAGTAATTCTCTACCGAGAGATATAACCATTATTCCGTATCCTGTGGACTCAGTTAACCTGAAGGAATCCTGGTGGAGTCATGGCGGCAGTTTTCAGCTGTTGTTTCGCGAGTTTTATAAGTACTGCATGTTTCGGATGTTTTTTCTGCTCGCCCCGGGTGAGCTTCGGGAAAGTGTGTTGCCGTCTGTTTCGGGAGGGTGACGCCTCTTTCATATTTTATTGCTATCTGTTACACTGAGAACCAAATTTTACGAGTGAAAGGTTTTTATCATGCGTTATATCAGTACCCGTGGCGGCATTAATCCCATCCCTTTCAAAGATGCCGTCATGATGGGGTTGGCCTCGGATGGAGGTCTACTCCTCCCGCAATCCTATCCAACTGTTACCCAGGAGCAGCTTGAATCCTGGCGCGGACTCAGCTACCCGGAGTTGGCCTTTGAAGTCATTTCGCGTTACGTCGACGATATCCCTGCCAGCGACCTGAAAAACTTGATCAACCGTTCGTATGCTACCTTTACTCATCCTGATATCACTCCGCTGGTCAGACACGACGGTGTTTATATTCTCGAACTGTTTCATGGTGTCACTCTGGCCTTCAAGGATGTTGCCCTGCAGTTCCTGGGTAATCTGTTTGAATACATACTGGCGGAACGTAAGCAAACATTGAACATCATCGGCGCCACCTCTGGTGATACCGGTAGTGCCGCTATACACGGCGTGCGCGGAAAAAAAGGCATTTCAATTTTCATCCTGCATCCGCTTGGTAAAACCTCCGCAGTACAGGCGCTACAGATGACCTCTGTTACCGACGCTAACGTTCATAATATTGCGGTGCGCGGCACCTTTGATGACTGTCAGGACATGGTAAAGGAACTTTTCGGGGATCTTCACTTCAAGGAAAAATATTCTCTGGGTGCGGTCAATTCAATCAACTGGGCGCGGGTGCTGGCACAGGTTGTATATTATTTTTATGCCTGGCTGCGTGTCACGGACGAAACCGATGCAGCGGTTCATTTTTCGGTCCCTACCGGAAATTTTGGCGATATTTTTGCCGGTTATGTCGCGAAAAGAATGGGTCTGCCTGTCGATACGCTTTTACTGGCAACCAATGAAAACAATATATTGACCCGGTTCATCACTGCATCCGATTACTCCCTGGGAGAGGTTGTTGCGACCGTTTCTCCCTCAATGGATATCCAGATCGCTTCCAATTTCGAGCGCTACCTGTTTCATCTCTTTGCTGAAAATCCTGTTCGAGTTAAAGAAGCATTCGCCGAACTGAAAGAGCATGGCCGCATTTCATGCAGTTCGGATGAAATGGCACTGGTTCGGAAGGACTTTAGCTCCGTTTCGATTGATCAGGCCGCCACGCTTCAGGAAATCCGTGACTTTTATGCAGAGACCGGCTACCTGCTCGACCCTCATACGGCAATTGGTGTCAAAGCTGCTCTTGACCTGTTGCCGCCAGATTCTGCCAGAATCTGCCTTGCTACGGCTCATCCGGCAAAATTCAGTGAGACCGTGGAACAGGCACTCGGATTCCAGGTGGAGGCGCCCGAATCCGTCAGAAAATTATACGGGAAACCGACCCGATGCGAGATCATGGATGCTGATTTAGATGACGTTCGTGAATTTATTGTTGCTCACATAGGGTAACTAATCCGCGCTATGTCAGAAAAAAGAAATATAGCCCGGGCTGCCGGTATTCTAGGCAGCGCCACGATGCTGTCACGTATTATGGGCATGGTCCGGGATATGGTGGTGTCGCGACTGTTTGGTGCCGGACTGGCAACGGATGCATTTTTTGCGGCATTTCAGATTCCCAACATGCTGCGTCGCTTTTTTGCAGAGGGTGCCTTGACGGCCGCTTTTGTCCCGACCTTTTCATCAACCCTTTCGCGGCGCGGAGACGAGAAGGCCCGCGAGCTTGCCAATACCTGCTTCACTCTGCTTACCATCGTCATGGCGACCATTACTCTGGCCGGAATTGTACTCTCTCCCGTTATTGTCGGTCTGATGTTCCCCGGTTTCAAGGCCGAGCCGGGAAAGTTTGAACTCGCCATTCTGCTTAATCGCCTGATGTTTCCCTACATCTTCTTCATCAGCCTGGTCGCCCTCTGTATGGGGATTCTTAATACACTCCGCCACTTCTTCACCCCTGCCATATCGACCGTATTTCTGAATATTTCCATGATTGTTGCTGCCCTCTGTCTGCGTGGTTTCTTTGAAGCCCCTATCACCGCCCTGGCGGTCGGAGTGCTGATTGGCGGTTGTATTCAGCTGATCATGCAACTGCCGGTTCTCTGGAGTAAAGGGTTTCCGCTCAGGCCCAATTTCAATTTCAATTCTCCGGAAATCCGCAGCATAGCTCTGTTGATGCTGCCGTCCGTTTTCGGGGTCGGTGTCTACTATCTGAATATAACCGTCAGCGCCATCCTGGCCTCCCTGCTGCCTCAGGGGAGCGTTTCGTATCTCTACTATGCACAGCGACTGTTCGAATTTCCTCAGGGCATTTTTACGGCGTCGGTAGCGCAGGCTGTGCTGCCGTCAATGAGCAGACAGGCTGCAGATGGTGACATTACCGGTATGAAAAACTCGCTTTCATTTGGAGTGCGTTTGATGCTTTTTATTACCATTCCTGCCATGGCGGGTTTGATGGTCTGTTCAATTCCGATTTTCAGTTTAATATTCATGGGGGGGGCTTTCGATTATGGAACAGTCGTTAATTCCGCATCGGCGCTGCTGTACTATTCCCTGGGTCTCTCCTTTGTTGCATTAACTCGAGTGCTGGCACCGGTGTTTTATGCACTCAAGGACACAAAAACCCCGGTTTATACAGCACTTATAACCTTCATTATCAATCTCTGCTTGAGCCTCGTGTTGATGGGGCCGCTCAAACATGGCGGATTGGCTCTCGCAACGACGCTTTCAGCGTTTTGCAACATGCTGCTGCTGCTCTGGCTCCTCAGGCGCAAGATCGGCTCTTTTGGCGGGAACAGCATTCTGTTGACCGCATTGAAATCAACTGCAGGATCGATTCCGATGGCTGCCGCGGTCTGGTATGGCTGTTCATTCGTGAACTGGTCGCAAGCAGGTCACAAGATGTTAAAGGGGTCTGTACTGGGAGGTTCCATTGCCTGCGGGGTTGCCATATATATCCTGACAGTGAAGCTGTTACGTTCCGAAGAAGCGCTGGAAGCGGTATCAATGCTCCGAAGAAAGTTGAAGAAAGGGTAGGTGACAATGTACTGTTCTACTTTTCTGACCCGTTACGGAACAGGAGTCGTGTATGCCACCGATCAGGGGGTGGCAAAAGTAGAGATCCCGGATCTGAGTCGCACCGAAGCGGCGGATAATATGCAACTGCCTGAATTCGAACCGTCTGGGTTGACCGTCCGCGCCGCTGACCTGCTACAGCGATATTTTAAAGGCGACCGTATTGATTTTGGGGATATACCGGTGGTATTAGGCACTCTGACCCCGTTTCGGCATAACGTTTTGAATGTAATTAGAAACTTCCCCTATGGTGAAATTTGCAGTTATGGCCAGGTTGCAGAGCTATGCGGTTCACCGCATGCTGCCCGGGCCGTTGGGGGGGCGTTGGCTTCAAATCAGATCCCCGTTATCATTCCCTGTCACCGTGTTGTCGCATCCGACGGAAGGCTGACCGGATTTTCAGCTCCGGGGGGGGAGGGCACAAAAAGAGCGCTTCTGAGAATGGAAGGTGTTGAATTTCAAGGGTTGTTGGTCGTTAAAAATCAGATACTTATACACAGGGCACTCAACCGTTAAAAAAAATATTTTTATTACTAAAAGAGCTTGACAGCGTAACCCCTTATTTTTACTGCATACGCCTGTAACTACCTGTAAATACACATATACTGCACTGTATAAAAAAACAGCATTTAGGACAAAACACTTGCAAAAATATAACTTTTATATGCCCTCAACAGCATTCTCCACAAGTTATCCACAATTTCTGTGGATAAAAACAACAATCCTGTAAAAACAGTTACTTCGCATAATCTAATTAAAATTTACTATCGCGCTCGGCGCATTTTGCCTTTTCCCATAACTCATCCATCGCTTCAAAAGTGGCGTTTTGCATCGCCACTCCCTGACGGAGCAGTTCCGCTTCGACGTAGCTGAAGCGTTTTTGAAAGCGGGCAATGGTTTTACGAAGGGCCTCTTCCGGATTGAGATTTAAAAACCTCCCCAGATTTGCTATGGCAAAGAGCAGATCACCCATCTCGTCTTCCATGCGTGTCGGATTTCCTCCTTCCCACGCCTCTTCAAATTCATGCAGTTCCTCCATCACCTTGGCAAATACCTGATCGACATGTTCCCAGTCAAAGCCGACCCGTGAGGCCTTTTCACTTATCTTATGAGCCTTCAGAAGTGCCGGAAGGTGAGCAGGGACCCCTGAAAGAGCCGATGGCCGTTCATCCCCCTTCTCCAGTTTTTTGATCTTTTCCCAGTTTTCAATTTGCGCATTGCTGTCCTTGATCTCAAGATCGCCAAAAACATGGGGATGGCGGCGGATCAGTTTGTCACACAGTGTGCTGATGACATCGTCAATGGTGAAGTCGCCCGATTCTTCGGCAATGGCGGCGTGAAAAATCGGCTGAAGGAGCAAATCGCCCAGCTCTTCTTTAAGATGCTGCGGAGATTTCTCGTCGATAGCTTCGATAACTTCGTAGGTTTCCTCCAGCAGATAGCGGGTAAGACTTTCATGCGTCTGTTCCGCGTCCCACGGGCATCCGCCGGGGGCGCGCAGTTTGCGCATGATAGTTATGAGCTGTTCGAATGTGTATGTCTGGTTCATGGCGATTCCTTTTCAGTTCTGAGAATATTAGTGTGTAAATCATGTGCAGTAATTTTAGTCAATGAGGGAGCCTGAAACAGGCCGTTACATTTGCCTATTCTTACAACATCGAACATGATATTGTCGAACAAAATCATGATCGATAGGAGTCCGCCCATGGGAGCCGTTAAGTTATCCCCCAAATACCAGGTTGTCATCCCCAGTGATGTCCGTGAAAGCCTTCATCTCGTGCCGGGACAGATGATGCAGGTCATAGCATACGGCAACCGGATTGAGTTGTTGCCAACGAGGGATATCGGAGAGATGCGAGGTTTTCTGAAAGGTATCGACACGACCGTGGATCGCGAGGATGATCGACTGTGAATATCGTGGATTCATCAGGATGGCTGGAGTATTTTGCTGACGGGCCAAATGCCGACCGGTTTGCGGCTCCGCTCGGCAATGTTGCCGAATTACTGGTGCCGTCAGTAACTCTGTACGAGGTGTTCAAGATCGTATGTCGTCAGCGGGGAGAGGATGCGGCGCTTCAGGCGGTGGCAATGATGCAGCAGGGGAGGGTTATTGAACTTTCCTCCTCCATCGCGCTGTTGGCGGCAAAGTTGAGTCTGGATATAAAGACTCCGATGGCAGACAGCATTATCCTGGCAACGGCGCAGATCCACTCGGCGGTGCTTTGGACTCAGGATAATGATTTTGAAGGGATTTACGGCGTCAAATATTTTCCATAGTAGTGGGGTGCTAGCCACTTAGAAGCCGTCTTTAGGTTAAGGTGGTTGACTTTAGGAATTATTAGTGTAGTTTGTTAAAAATTTCTTAAAGAAACTTTCCAATGACCGCAGACCGCAAGTAAACAACAGCTCAATTTCATTTATTCTGGCTCGCCCGGCATTATTTGCCTCGCGGGTTTTTTTGTTAAATAAACAGGCCGTTTTCCGGTGATTATCGGGGTGCGGCCTTTTTTTGCGCCGATTGTGCGTTAAATTCAGTGGCAAGAGGAGAGTTATGAACATCAGGTATCGGGTGAAATTTTTGGCATTGTGCATGGTTATCGTTATGTTCGCTCTGGTGGCGGGGTGTGGGGGCGGCAGCAATCACTTGGCAGATGTAACGCCGCCGGTTACCACTGCCGGGCTTGTCGTTTCCGCCACCACCAGCACCGGGACGACACTGTCCGTAACCATCAACGAAAACGGCACAGGCTACTACGTTATCCAGGCTGCAACGGCGTCTGCGCCGAATGCGGCGGCAGTGCAAGCAGGCACATCGCTTGCCCTCACGGCAAACGTGGCCGCAACCGCGAACATCAGCGGCCTCACCCCTTCTACCGCGTACACTATCTACGTAATCGCCAAAGATACGGCGGCGAACAACGTGCAGAGCGCGGTTGCCTCCGTTGCCGTCACCACGTCCGCCGCCGCTGTCATCACCGACAGCACCACCGGCATGACGCTGCTGAAAGTCCCCGGGGGCACCTACACCATGGGTGACACCTTTGACGACGGTTACCCTGGTGAGATACCCACCCACCAAGTAACCGTGGGCGATTTCTACATCGGCAAATACGAAGTGACCCAAGGAGAGTGGCAGGCGGTCATGGGGAGCAACCCGTCATCTTTCAGCGCGTGCGGCGCAGGCTGCCCGGTCGAGAATGTAAGCTGGGATGATATTCAGACCTTCATCACCACCCTTAATCTGCAGAGCGGCAAAAACTATCGTCTGCCGACGGAAGCGGAATGGGAATACGCCGCGCGGAGCGGCGGCCTGAGCGAGAAGTATAGCGGCGGCAGCGATGTTGATGCGGTTGCCTGGTATAGTGTCAACTCAGACAGCACAACCCACCCCGCAGGGCAGAAACAGGCCAACGGCCTGGGTCTGTATGACATGAGCGGCAATGTGTGGGAATGGGTAAACGACTGGTACGGCGCATACGACAGCGCTGCCCAGACGAACCCGACCGGCCCAACAACGGGCTCCTACCGTGTCTTTCGGGGCGGGAGCTGGAGCCTTGACGCGTTCTACGGCCGGGCATCCAATCGCAACGCCAACAACTCGGACGATCGCGCCAACGATTTAGGCTTCCGCCTTGCAGCCCCAGTCCAGTAACAAGAGCGGAGGCCGGTGCAGGCAACTGGAGGGGGGAGCGGAGCCCGCCCGAAGGTTTGCCGTAACCGCGCCGGAGTGGAGCTGAACTGATGCAGTGGGCGTTTTTTCGGATACCGGTCACCGGTGGCGAAGAAGGCGATAGCTTGAATCGCTTTCTTCGCCACCGGTGCGGGTGTTGAATCTGCACCGGGAGTTTGTCGGGCAGGGAGACGCCTCGTATTGGGCGGTGGCAGTCGAATAAGCCAATGGAACAGGCCGAAATTATGTGGACAATATCCGGCAAGGATATTATGTTTACCCCGCTGAATCCCACTCTGTCCCGATGCAGGAATGTGAATGTCCACAGTCAAACTTGCCGAAAACAACTCCATTGCAATTCCATCTGAATTAGTGAAAAAATTGGGGCTCATGCCGGGTGATACTCTTACCGTGGAAGAGGTGAACGGAGAGCTTGTTGTGCGCCCTGTTCGGCCTGTTGCCACGCTATCTGCAAAACCGGCCACAACTGACACCAAAAGCCTGAATGATACGATCTCCCGCAAGAATTTGGAGGTTGGCATCCAGTTTATTAAAGGAATAGGGCCAAAGCTGGCTGCTATCCTTGAAAAACGAGAGATACGCACGGTTGAGGACTTGCTCTATCTGCTGCCGCTGCGCTATGAAGATCGCCGCCAGTTGTTAACTATATCTTCATTGCATCCAGGCCAGAGTGCTGTTTTTTCAGGCACTGTTTTGTCTGCCGAGGCAACCAGGACAAAAAGTGGTCGGAGTGTTTTCGAGGTATTGCTTCAAGACGCCACCGGCACAATAACCTGCAAATGGTTTCACGCCAATGCCGTCTGGATGAAACGAACCTGGAAGATCGGGCGCATCGGCGTTTTTAGCGGTGAAGTAAGCCAGTTCGGATATCAGCGTGAGGTACATCATCCGGATGTAGAGTGGCTGCCGGAAGGTGGTGCGGTTCAGTCTCTGCTGCTGGCCTCTGACCCGGCCAATTTTGGACGGATTGTGCCGGTCTATCCACTGTCGGAGGGGATCCATCAGAAAGCAATGCGCCGGATCATGCGCGAAGTCGTTGATGGCTTTCTGCCAAATATTGATGGTGTTGTACCTGTAGATCTACGCCCGGCAGATTTCCCACCTCTCCGCGAGGCACTTGGTCAGGTGCATTCTCCGCCTAACGAAGCGGAGCTTGCCGATCTGAATAGTGGTGCTACACCTGCACATCAGGCGCTGGCTTTTGACGAATTTTTCTTTTGGGAATTAGGTTTGGCTCTTAAAAAGCACGGGGTTTTACTGGAAGACGGGATCGCCTTTCAGGTAACCCATCGCTATACCAAAGAGTTGGCCCGGTTGCTCCCTTTTGAGCTGACAGCCGCTCAGCGGAGAGTACTGGCTGAAATTAAAGCCGATATGATGGAACCGCATCCGAT
>Ga0209430_1000726_pt1 | contig 30122 bp, 25 predicted proteins | sample BarGraIncub1133A_FD_184504 | JGI IMG/M metagenome (GOLD analysis project Ga0209430, IMG submission 184504) | Arctic peat soil microbial communities from Barrow, Alaska - Barrow Graham LP Incubations 11-33A (SPAdes) (version 2) | ecosystem: Environmental > Terrestrial > Soil > Wetlands > Peat... | reverse complement strand
ACGAAACAACGAAATTGTGGCCATGACGGGCGACGGAGTGAATGATGCCCCTGCCCTGAAGGCCGCCCATATCGGAATCGCGATGGGTGAAAAAGGCACCGATGTGGCCCGTGAAGCCTCTTCCCTGGTGCTGATGGATGACAATTTTGCCTCTATTGTCGGCGCCATAAAAATGGGAAGGCGTATTTTCGACAACCTTCAGAAGGCGCTGGCCTATATATTTGCAATACACGTTCCGATTGCCGGATTATCCCTGATTCCGGTATTCTTCTCCAACTTGCCGCTGATTCTTTGGCCGGTTCATATTGTCTTCCTCGAACTGATTATCGATCCGGCTTGTTCGGTCATCTTCGAAGCTGAAAAGGCTGAGATAAACGTAATGGACCGACCGCCCAAAGCATTTGAGGAACCGTTCTTCGGGGCGAAAAAGATCTGGCTCAGCTGTTCCCAGGGAATAGGAATTCTAATAATCGTTTTTGCCGTTTACCTCTTTGGGTTGAGACTTAATTACTCTGAGAAAGAGGTCCGGGCACTGGCATTTACTACCCTGATTGCAGCCAATATTGCCATAATTCTTTCGAACCGTTCGTGGTCACGGAATATTTTCCAGATACTGTTAACGAGCAACAAAACAGTGAAATGGGTCGTAGGAGGCGCCATTGGATTCCTGCTTCTGACCCTGAATGTACCCTTCCTGCTAAAACTGTTTCAGTTTGAGAGGATCAGCTTTGTCGAAGCGATCATCTGCGTCGCTGCCGGAACTTCCAGTATCATCTGGTTTGAGTTTTATAAGATATTCAGGGTCAGGTAAATAAAATTCCCGAGAATCTGCGTTCCTATTAAAATTAGACATTATTGTCTTCCTCGCGAATTTGAACCCGCCTGATTTTGCCGCTGATGGTCTTGGGCAGCTCGGTGACAAACTCGACGATGCGGGGATATTTGTAGGGGGCGGTGACTTTTTTCACATGTTCCTGGAGCTCTTTGGCCAGCTCATCGCTTGCCTGATAATTCTTCGACAAGATGACCGAAGCTTTCACTACCTGTCCGCGGTCGGGATCGGGCACTGCGGTAATCGCGCATTCCAGCACGGCCGGATGTTCCATCAGGGCGCTCTCCACCTCGAAAGGACCAATCCGGTAGCCCGAACTCTTGATGACGTCATCAGCACGGCCGACGAACCAGTAATATCCGTCTTCATCCCGCCAGGCCATGTCGCCGGTGTAATAGATATTGTCGTGCCAGACTTTCCTGGTAAGCTCATTGTCGCGGTAGTATCCGTTAAACATCCCTGTCGGCTTCTGGTCTGTATAGATGACGATCTGTCCCTCGTCGCCCACTTCGCAGGAAATTCCGTTTTCGTCCAGCAGATCAATATGATAGCCGGGAGAAGGTTTCCCCATGGAGCCCGGTTTTGGATCCATCCAGGGATAAGTCGCGAGGGCCACCGTGCATTCTGTCTGCCCGTAACCTTCCATCAGCTTGATACTTGTCTCCTCCAAAAATTGCTTATATACCTCAGGATTAAGAGGCTCACCTGCCACGACGCAATATTTCAGGGCACCCAGATCGTACTTACTTAAATTCTCCTTAATCAGGAAACGGTAGATGGTTGGAGGGGCACAGAAGGTTGTAACCCTGTATTTCTCGATGACCTCCATCAGGTTTTTGGGGACAAACTTATCATAATCGTAAGTCATCACGGCACTGCCGGAGAGCCATTGACCATAGAGTTTTCCCCAGGCTGATTTGGCCCAGCCGGTATCGGCAACCGTGAAATGCAGTCCGTCGTCCTGTACGTTCTGCCAATATTTTGCGGTAAGGATATGTCCCAAAGGATACATAAAGTTGTGATTCACCATCTTGGGCATTCCCGTAGTACCAGAGGTGAAATAGAGGAGCATGATGTCGTCGTTTTTCGAGGCCTGATCACCCTGTGGACGGGCAAATTCTGCCGGACTGTTTTCCATCCCTGTGTTAAAGTTGAGCCATCCTTCGCGATCCAGCCCAATCAAAGCTTTCGTCTTTAAGGTCGGCGACTTCTCTTCACACTCCTCTACATGCTGTATCACTTCGGTTTCCGGGACGCAGACGATCATTTTAATATCGGCGGCATTGTTGCGGTAGACCAGATCTTTGGTACTGAGCAGGTGTGTTGCCGGGATGGTGATAGCACCGATCTTATGAAGTGCCACAGCGCAGAACCAAAATTCGTACCTCCTCTTCAGGATCAGCATCACCGGATCGCCCTTGCTTATACCCGCCGACAGAAAGAAATTAGCCGCCTTGTCGCTCTGCTTTTTCATCTGACCGAACGTGAAAATTGCCTCTTCACCCTTGTCGTTGCACCAGACCATGGCGATCTTTTCGGGGGTCTTCATGGCTATTTCATCCACTATATCGAAGGCAAAATTGAAATTGGCAGGGATGTGGATCTTGAAGTTCTCGGTGAAATCCTGGTAGGTTTGGAAGGATGTTTGGGTGAGGTATTTATCTAACATAAGAAAGTGAAAAGTGAAAAGTGAAAAATTGCCTGCGGATTGCAAATCCGCAGGAGCGAGCTTCCGGTCCCTGAGCCTGCCGAAGGGCCCTTCGACAGGCTCAGGGACCGGGAGAGGCCGAAGGATCGAAGGTCGAAAGACGATTAGGTGACTATGGCGAGGAAGCGGGAGTGTTGGTTGTTGAGGGCTTTCATGGCATGCTGGTAACCCGAATCGAAGTAGATCGAATCGCCTTCATTCAGAGTGATCTCATGACCATCGACGATGACCATCAGGATCCCTTCAAGTACATAATTGAACTCCTGTCCGGGGTGAGAATTAAACTCCGGAGTGCGGTTTTCCTGGTAAGGGGCCACAGTAACGATAAATGGTTCGATCTTTTTGTGGATGAAATTCCAAGCCAGGTTTTCGTAAGTATATTGTTTGCGGCGATCCACATTTAGCCCTTTCCCCTTCCGGACGACAGAATATACATGCAATTTAGGCTGTTCACCACGCAAGAGTGCGGAGAGTTCCATGTTGAAACGATGGGCTATTTTGTACAGGAACCCTACCGGGATATCGGTAGTACCACTTTCGTAGCTATGCAGGAGTTTTGCATCAACCTGCAGCTCGCTGGCAAAGCTTTCGGCCGAAATACCAGAAATCTCGCGGAGCTCCTTGATTCGTGAGGCAATTAATTGAATCTGATCGGTCATTGGAAGTATTTTTAATTTTGATTATCCGCACCACGGACGGGTTCTGGTGACGGTTTTCAGGCAGTCGATGGCTGTATTGACGTTACTGACGACCTGAAAATCGAACATCCCGACGCAGATGAAATCGGCGCCATTGTTATAGGCCCATTTGAAACCGTCCTCCGGTTCGATGGCGCCGGCTGCCAGGACTTTAAATCCCATCACCGGAACCTTGGTCTGGTTGAGAAATTCGACCGTTCGCTCCGGGAAAAGGCAGAACATGTTGTTGTGGAAGCGGTTATGATCGAGGTATTCCTTGCCGTCGACCTCAAACGGGAAACGGTTTTCTCGTGGATGGGCCGACCAGTACTGATCGTGGTGCATGGTTTTCATGTAATAATCGGGGATGATGCCTTGTTCCTGACAGGCTATAAGCGACTCGACAGAATGTGCCCCCAGTCCGGCGGGATAACCCTGACTACGAATGTGTTCCAGCATTTCGTGAATGACCTCCAGCTTCTTGTCTCGAACCAGCCAGTCGCACCAGTTTCCCTGAACCTGAATGATATCTACGCCATAATCGATGGCTCTGTCGATGTTCGTAAAAAACGACTTTGGATCGGTATTGGGCCCGATCGCCGAAAGCTTCATATTGTCAAGCGGAGGATGTACCTGGGTGATCACCTTGATCTTGCTCCCGGTCATCTTCTTGTATTTCTCCAGCAGCGGATTCGAGGCGAAGCCGATATTGATGGTGTTAATACCAGCTTGCTCGGCCAGCATCAGCGTTTCGTACACTTTCTGTTCTGTATTGTATGCCTTGAAGAGGGTGGAGACATAGATCAGGTCGCGTGAGTGAGCCCATCCCCCGATCAGGTTGCCACCTGCTATGAGCCGGCTGATCTCGTGCTTCCCGATTTTTCCTTTGGGTAGATCGCCTTTAAGCTCGGTCAGTGCGGTCTGTTTTACCTGAATGGTGGCGCCGGTCATCACATCGACGCCGTAGGTTTTGAGATTATGCATGGCGCCCCAGCCGATGACTCCTAAGGCGGGAATTGTTGCCAGATTTTTGATCGCCTCCCGGCGGGAAGCACTGCTTTGTGGTTCCTTCTTGAGGTTTTTACGGCTTTCATGGCAGTGTAAGATCAGCTGATCGAGCCCAAAACCGCTTTCACGGTAGATAAACAGGAAGATAAGGATGGCCGCTTCGATGAAGATTTTGTCGACAATAAAGAGGTGTCCGTCGGCCGGATTGAGCATCGGATTGCCAAAAGGGGGATAAGCAAAATAGTAAAGAATCAACAGTGCGGCGCCGAAGAGCGATGCCAAACGACTGAAAAATCCGATGAAGAGCGCCAGTCCGATGAACAGCAGACCATACATATTTATGATATCCGTAAACTTTAAGATTGCCGGTGAGGCCGCAATGAAATGGTAAAACCCGGAAAAGAAGCCAGAGGTATTGCGCAGAAAACCGGCGGCTGTCCAGTTATCTTGCAATATTTTGGAAATTCCTTCATACAGGAAGTGCCATCCAATGGCAGCGCGGAGGATGGTGATCAACAATTTCTGGGTATTCTTCATCTGATAAAGTTTAACTGTCCGGATTCGAAGAGCCAGCTGATTTAGTTTTAGTCCGAATTTTTTCATCACTGATCTCCCAAACAAAAATAAAGAATTAATTTGCACTACGGTCCCCATTTCCCATTTTTCAGTTCTATCGTACTGCTTTCTATATTTGTGTACTAATTTAACTATATCTCAGGCACAACGAAGCATTGATGGTTTATGATCTTAATTTAAATTAAGTTTGCCAGAAAAATAGTCTACATTATGAAAATCAGAATTACCAGGGCACTGTCCATCGCAACTTTCCTGTTTCTGTCTTTTTTCTATACTGTTCAGGCCCAGATACTTAAACCGGTCAAATGGTCGTTCAAAACCAAAATTACCGGTGCCAATACGGCAGAACTTCAGTTTATTGCCAGTATCGACAAGGGTTGGCACCTTTATTCCCAGCACCTGGCCGAGGGAGGACCTTTGCCAACAGAATTCAAAATCGAAAAGAGTGCTGGCATCGAAATGGTAGGGGCCGTCGGTGAACCCAAACCAGAGGAATTCTTCGACAAGATGTTTTCGATGAAGGTGCAGTTCTTTAGTACTGCGGTCACTTTCATTCAAAAGATTAAAGTCCTGACTGACAAACAATTGACAGTCAGAGGCAACCTAAGTTACCAAGCCTGTAACGATGAAAGCTGCATCCCCGGGGAATTGGAATTCACCTTTGAGGTTCCCGGAGCCAAGACCGGGGCCAAACCGGCTGCGGATTACAAATCCGCAGCAGCAGCCCCCGCAGCAGCAAATAAAGCTGCAGCAGATTTGCAATCTGCTGCCTCAGCATCTGCACAAGTTGCGGCGGATTACAAATCCACCGCAGCTGCATCCGTTCCCGCAACTGCATCCGTTCCCGCAGCTGCATCCGCCAGCAACGACGAATTCACCGGCAAGAACCGCTCGCTATTGTGGTTCTTCCTCCAGGCCTTCTTCTGGGGTTTACTGGCCATATTTACACCCTGTGTTTTTCCGATGATCCCCATGACGGTCTCCTATTTCATGAAAAGCGGATCCCAGGGGAAAATTCAGGCCTTGGTTTATGGCTTTTCGATCATCGCAATTTATGTTATTTTCGGAGTGCTGATTTCCGTTCTGTTTGGCGCAGACTTTGGCAACTGGCTCAGCACCCACTGGATTCCCAATGTACTTTTCTTCCTGATTTTCGTGATTTTTGCAGCCTCATTTTTCGGCTATTTCGAGATAACCATGCCCAGTTGGCTGGTAAACAAAAGTGTGCAACAGGAGGACAAAGGCGGTACGATGGGTACCATTTTCATGGCCTTCACCCTGGTGCTGGTATCCTTTTCCTGCACCGGTCCAATCGTAGGCACTGTGGTGGTACAAGCCGTCGGCGGAGCAATTCTCAAACCCGTTATCGGTATGCTCGGGTTCTCACTGGCATTCGCTATCCCCTTCACGCTTTTCGCTTTTTTCCCGCAATGGCTCAACAAGTTGCCGAAATCGGGCGGATGGCTCAACTCCGTTAAAGTCGTGATCGGTTTCATCGAACTTGCCTTCGCGTTGAAATTCCTCAACGTCCCCGACCAGACTTATCACTGGGGTATCCTCGACAGGGAAGTATACCTTGGTTTCTGGATTGTCATCTTTACCATGATGGGTTTTTACCTGTTGGGCAAGATCAAATTTCCCCACGACAGCGATTATCCAGTGGTCAAATCATTTCCACGATTGCTGCTGATTATCTTCACTTTCACCTTTGTTGTTTACCTGATCCCCGGACTCTTTGGTGCCCCGCTGAAAGGGATTTCAGGCTGGCTTCCACCTACCGAGACTCAAGATTTTGACATCAATGCCATTGTGAGGGACAATCCCGGTAGCGGGCCGGCAATGCATGCAGGGAACATGGCGGAAGCGCCAAAATATGCCGACAGACTGAAACTGCCGCACGGATTGCAGGGATATTTCGATTACGATCAGGCACTGAAAGTCGCAAAAGAATTGAAAAAGCCTGTGTTGGTAGACTTCACCGGTCATGGCTGCACCAACTGCCGCGAGATGGAAAACAGGGTCTGGAGCAATCCGGAAGTACTGAAAAGACTGAGGGAAAACTTCGTGATAGTGGCGCTTTATGTAGACGATAAGGTCATCGAAATGCCGAAGGAAGAGTGGTACATCAACAAGTCAGGCAAGGAAATCAGGCTGCTGGGTAAGAAAAACACCGAGATCCAAACTGATAAATTCGGGACCAATTCACAACCTTATTATGTTATTCTGGACAGCGAAGGAAGGCTTCTGGTCTCCCCACGGGCTTATGATCTGAACATCGAAGGATTCAAGCAGTTCTTGGATGCAGGGGTCGAAGCATATTACATTAAATACCCATGAGCACATGTTCGCACCAACCTAAAATGATAATGTGGGTATTTCATTTGGCCATTGAAAAACAAATTATTATCACATGAATGATGTTGTAACAGCGGACTAAACCAGACCAACCATGAGAATCATCAAAATTACTTTGCTAAGCCTGCTTTTGATTACTGGCTCCAAATCTGTTGTTACGGCACAGCAATCAGACTCAAATTCGGTCCTCCCCGGGCAACATAATTTACAATTTACCAGCCTGGCAACCACCTGGGACGAGGGAATACCCCTTGGTAACGGAATGCTCGGTGCGCTAATCTGGCAAAAAGGAGAACATTTCCGTTTCTCGCTAGACCGCGCCGATCTGTGGGATCTTAGGCCGATGGAGAATCTCAGCAAACCTGAATTCAACTGGAAGTGGGTGCAACAGCACGTAATAGAGAAAAATTACAAACCAGTACAGGAAATGTTTGACCTCCCTTACGACGCCTCTCCGGCACCTTCCAAAATTCCAGGAGCTGCGCTGGAATTTGACACCAAATATATGGGTGAAATCGCCCAGGTATCTCTGACGCTGCAAAATGCCTTGTGCGAGGTGAAGTGGAAAAACGGAACCTCCATGAAGACTTTTGTTGATGCATCCGGTTCCGCAGGTTGGTTCCGGTTTCATAAAGTGGCCAAAGATTTCATCCCTATTCTGGTGCCACCACAATATAAAAAAGAGGGTGTTTCTGAAAATGCCAGCTCTGTAACCGGATTGGATCTGCAGCGGCTGGGATATGAACAAGGGAAAGTAAAACCGTTTCTTGATAAAATAGTTTACCGCCAAAAAGGCTGGAATGGTTTCGAATATGAAGTTGCAGTAACCTGGAAACGGTCAGGCAACACCCTTACCGGCGCCTGGACTATCACAACCAGTCTCTCAGAGAAGGCCGGACAAAAACCTGCAGGTGAACAGATTGCATCATTAGTGAATAGCGATACATTCGAAAGAGCATTCCAATCACACGAAGAATGGTGGCAGTATTTCTGGAGCAAATCTGCGGTTTCCCTGCCAGATCCTATCCTGGAAAAGCAGTGGTACCTGGAGCAATACAAATTTGGATCGGCCGCCCGCGCTGATGCCCCGCCAATTTCGCTGCAAGCCGTCTGGACAGCCGATAACGGGAAACTTCCTCCCTGGAAAGGAGATTTCCACCACGACCTGAACACCCAGCTGAGCTACTGGCCGGCCTACTCTGGCAATCATTTGGACCTGGAAATTGGCTTCCTTAATTGGCTCTGGTCCTGCAGGGAAACCTTCAAGAAATATACAAAAACGTATTTTGGAACCTCCGGAATGAATGTCCCTGGGGTGACCACCCTTACCGGCGAACCTATGGGCGGCTGGATTCAATATTCCTTCGGTCCGACCGTCGGCTGCTGGTTGGCACAACATTTTTATCTCCACTGGGTCTTTACCAGGGATGAACAGTTTCTGCGCGAAAGAGCCTATCCCTGGATCAGTGATGTGGCCATCTACCTCGATGAAATATCAGAAAAACAAGAAAATGGTCTGAGAAAGCTACCGCTGAGTTCCAGTCCGGAGATTTACAATAATTCTTGCAATGCCTGGTTCACCGAAACGACCAATTACGATCTTGCCTTTATCCGCTGGACCTTCGAAAAAGCAGCGGAACTCGCCGGAAAGCTTGGAAAGACAGAAGAAGAAGCAAAATGGAATGCCATATCAAAAGAGTGGCCTCCCTTTGCGCTGGACCTAAAAGGCGGACTGGCCTTTGCTCCGCGCCATTCTTATGTCGAATCACACAGACACTTTTCCCATTTGGTCGGATGGCATCCACTTGGCATCATTGATTGGTCGAACGGACGAAAAGAGCAGCGAATGATAAGGGAAACCCTTCAAACCCTGGAGAGAATCGGACCCGACTATTGGTGCGGATATTCTTATAGCTGGGAAGCAAATCTTTACGCCCGGGCATTCATGGGAGATAAGGCCGCCGGAGCGTTGAGGATCTTTGCTGAAAATTTCTGTCTTCGCAATAGCTTTCACGTGAACGGAGAGCAATTCAACAAGGGATATTCAAAATTTAAGTACCGGCCGTTCACCCTCGAAGGAAATTTCGCTTTTGCAGCTGCGGTACAGGAGATGCTGATTCAAAGCCATACTGGCCTTATCAGGATTTTCCCAGCCCTCCCGGTTGCCTGGAAAGAGGTGTCATTTTCAACCTTAAGATGTCAGGGGGCTTTCCTGGTATCAGCAAAAATGGAGCAAGGAAATGTTACAGGCGTGAAGATCGTCTCAGAAAAAGGAGGCCTTTGCCGGATGAAGAATCCTTTTGGGAGTAATCCCTTTCAGACCAAATGCAGTTGGCCGGGCGAGGTGAAAACCGAGGGTGAAATTCTAATGATACAGTTTCCTGAAAATGGGAAAGTGGAGTTAACGAAACAATAGCCTGGCATCTATAAATATGATCAGATCTCTTCTAAATTTTTAAAATTATGCAAAATCAAAAAAACTGGCACGAAGCTCACAAAGATACATTGAGTTTTGGAAGTCGCTTAGCTGATTCCGTTGCTAAAGGAATGGGGTCCTGGAGTTTTATCATCATTCAAACTATACTCGTTATATTGTGGATGGGATTGAACCTCGTGGGTTATGTTTACCATTGGGATGTTTACCCTTTTATCTTGCTTAATCTGGTATTCTCAACCCAAGCAGCCTATGCGGCACCTATAATAATGATGTCCCAGAATAGACAAAACGATAGAGACCGGGTTCAGGCTCAGGCTGATTATCAAACTAATATCGACGCAAAGCTGGAAATTGAAGCCTTGTCCAAGAAGTTAAATTCACTGGAAGTGGATAAATTGGACAAGATCATCAAAATGCTGGAAGAACAAAAAACGATTATAAAATAACGAAGGAAAGTCTTAACTTTAGGTGAAATTTGCTGATTGCAAAATTGTTTTGTTGTGATACGTTGATTAAATACATGTAACCATTTAATTGTCTATTATGAAAACGATGAAAGTATTTGCGGTAATGTTGACAGTCATTTTTTTGATTGCGAATTTTAACAACATTCAGGCTCAGGGCGGCAATGGCTGGCGTGGAATAAGCGGAGACAATAAAGTAAGCGGATTCGACATCCCTGTAAAATGGCCTGAGCAACTCAAAAGTACCTGGCAGGTAAAGGTTGGCCTGGGAGATGCCTCTCCGGTTTTGGTTAAAAACAAAATTTTCCTGCATGTCATGCAGGATACAACGGAAGTTGCATTGTGTATAAATGCCTCTGATGGAAAAGAGATCTGGAAGACCAGCTTAAATCCTTCGCCAAAGATAACAGGTCCTGCTATTGGGCATCCCGGACCTCGCAGCACACCTTTTGTAACTGATGGGAAAGTCATTACGGTTGGTACCGGTGGAATTGTACATTGTCTGGATGCCAATTCCGGGAAAGTGATCTGGCAGAATGATGCATTTAAGGAAGTGCCGCAATTTTTCTGTGGCAGCTCTCCACTGGTCTTGAATAAGATGTGCATTATCCAATTAGGAGGTAAGACACAAGGCGTTACTGTGGCTTTTGATATCAATACGGGTAAGGAAATCTGGAAACTCGAAGGAATTCCCACAACTTATGCTTCACCTGTTTTAATGAAGACCATCAAAAACACACTTCTGGTGCAATCAGAGACTGATTTGTGTGGAGTCTCAACAGACGGAAAATTGTTGTGGAAAATTCCGTGCCCTGTGCAGCGGATGTTCAATAATGCAAATTCTCCGGTATATGAAGATCAAAATGTTTTGGTTACTGGACAGGGAAGTGGAACAAAATTGATTAGCATCCTAAAACAAGGAGAAACCTGGGAAACAAAAGAAATATGGAAGAATGCGGAATTAGGAGTTTCTTTCAATACACCGATAATTAAGGATGGTTTCATTTATGGTCATGAGGCAAAAAAAGGAGAAATATATTGTTTGAATGCAAAAACCGGAGAAAAGGTCTGGTTTGAAGCTACTCCCCATAATCGCTTCGCTTCCCTAACCGATGCAGGAAAGGTATTGGTGAGTCTTCCCGCAACTGGTAACCTTATTATTATTCAACCTAGTGGGGAAAAATATGTCGAGTTGGCCAAATACAAGGTTTCTGAAACGGAAGTCTATGCTTCTCCCATACTTAACGGAAGCAACGTTTTTGTAAAGGACAAAGAAATGCTGACATCCTGGTCATTGAAATAGGGGTGATATATATGTCTCCTCTTTGTTAAACAAAAAAAGAGGTCGCATTTAGGCAGAAACTTCTCTGGCAACCAATACAGCCCCCAATACTTTTCCTCTTTCATCATTATAAATTGATCCGTTGAATAATACATTGGTTCTCTGACTGTTCATAAAGGTTAACGGGTAACCGATAAGAAAATCTTCAGAAAATACTTGTTGGCAACCTTCACCGGCCTTGTGGACATCGGTGAAATAGTCAAGAAATAATGTGCCAATTAAATTGTCGTGCGATATCGCTTCGGTTATTTTTATTGATGCATTATTCATATCAGTTATTATTCCTTCGAGGTTGATTACAAATAATGGATCATGGATTGCCTCGATTAAGCATTAAACGATATTGCGAACACAATATCAATTTATTCGATTCACTTAGAAACGTGCTATATAAACAGATGAATGGTCGTATAGCTGATACTCTGCTTTATTTGAATGGATTAAAGGCTGAAAATCCGGAAATTTTTCAATTGCTTTCACGTAAAGACCTTGCTGACTTTGCTGGTATCTCGACAGAGAGTTGTGTGAAACTGTTGAAAAATTTTGAGAAGGATGGACTGATTGAATTAAATGAGAAGGATATTGTAATTGTCAATCAAAATGGAATGATTGAAATAAGCAAAAAAGGATAAATTCAGCTAACGTTATTGCAAATGACCGATAGCGAAATTATAGATCTAATTATTAATGGCGATCGAAATTTGTACCGTGTGCTTATTCATTCAGTTTTGCGTACAATTCTGTATTTTGTAAAAGTATAGCAGTCCGTTAAAATATTCAGTTCGCAAATTTTCCAACCAAAAGGAAAATCTGGATGATTCAGTGGCTGCATTGGTGTCCATCTTCCTGAGCCTGGTGGTTTTCATGATGATGACAACTTTCACCGCTATCCAAAAGGGTACCTAAGAGATAAAGCTTTACCAGATAGGCAGAATCACCACTACATCCTCTAATTACGGATATTCCAGCATTCTTCAATACATTGATGGCGCCATTCCCGATTCCTCCGGCAAGCATTACTGTTACACCATCGGCAGCCAGGATTTCGGCAATGTTGGACTTGCAGCCACATCCTTGAAGAGATGGAATTCTTTTCGAATCTGTAATTTCTTTGTGCTGTGAAACGCTGAAAACATCATAAAAGTTACAATGACCGAAATGATCATCAACCTGATTCGTGCTTGTTACCGGTACTGCTATTTTCATTTTTTTGTATTAAAAATATAATTAGAGTCTGTCTTTTATATATAAAATATATGTAAATCAGCTATTTATCCTTGGTTTTTCAAAATCTTCTTTGTATCTTGTAGCTGAACTAAAGATAGCTTTTACCATGAGACTATACAATGTTTTTTTCACTTGAAATATATCTCGAAAAGACATTTGGACGAAAAATAGACTTGGTAACAAAAAGTGCTTTGAAAGAGCAGATCAGGGATAAGATCTTAAAACAAGTTAATTACGTTTAGTTTGAAAAAGGAGATCCGCCTAGTGTCTCACGAATATCACGGTATTGACTATCTGATAATTTGGGATGTTGCCACCAATTACCTCCCTGAGAATAAATCTGAGATCGATAAAATAATCGATTTAGAAAATTAACCCGATTTTCTAAGAGTTGCAATCTTTCCGTTCATGACGCAGATCCGTGTTTTGACCAATGCCGTCAAGGTTTTCGAAAGTTGCAACAGGTTTAAGGCTTTGTATTGGGTTTAAAATTTCTGCCGATCTTTTTGACTAAAACTTTGGAACGTATCGGTTAATGGGATGAACCCAGAAACATTCATTATCGATTTTTTGGCTTATATTTAGGGTCTAATTAGAAATCAGAAAGCTAATTTTTAATAAATTAATGCCTTATGAAAACAACAGGAGTCCTTTTTTTGATCTTATTGTTCGTCCCAATTCTATCTTTTGCAGGGGAAATTTATGGAACAATAAAAGGTGATGACGGAAAGCCTTTGACCAATCAAGTTGTACAAATAATGCAAAATGATAAGGTATTGGGTACCGCAAAAACTGATGCAAACGGCTACTTTACGGTTACAATAAAGGAGGTGGGGAAATTTAATCTTGGAGTTGTTGGATACAAGGACGCTGGTTTTGAGGTTTTTTCATCCAACAAGTCAACTCGTTACAATTTGTTAATGAATAAAGCCGGTGACAAATGGATACTGAAGAGCCTTTAGTACCCAAAAAGGAAAAGCGGGACACGTGGGACAAGATAGAAATTATCTTGCATCCAATTGGTGGCCTGATCACCGCCCTGACAATTGCATTGGTCAGCTATTTTGGTTCTGCGTATCTGAATAGCAGACAGAACAATGATTCGAAAATCAGGCTTTACACTGAGTTGATGAGCAGTCGGGAACAATCTGAAAGCGCCCTTAGGAAAGATATGTTCAACTCGATTCTTGGCACCATTCTCAAAGATTCCCACTCATTGGATGAAAATATCCTGCAGCTCGAACTGCTGGCCTATAATTTTCATGAGTCGCTCAACCTTATGCCACTTTTTGTTTACCTGGACAGACAAATCGCCGCCGAAAAAAATATCCAGCTAAAAGAAGCATACCGGAATCGATTGTATAAAATGGCAGGGGATGTTATTTCAAAGCAAATTTCGAGCCTCGAAGGAGCTGCCACAAGGGAGACTATGTTTATTACTTTCCCGGGCGATTCGGTCAAGTATAAACCAGGACTTTCTCAGGATTTTGCCATGGATTGGAAAGATTCAAAGGTGGTTTATGATACAGTCAAAGTTGGAAATACAAATAATGTGTATAAAAGAGTTGTATTTCTAAAAGCATCAGGATATAATGTAGATGAAAAAAGGGTTAATGTGAGACTGGATATTGAGACCTCTCTCAACAATAAGTTTGTTAACATGGTGACTCAGGAATTCACGATAGATTATTTTCAGTTTCCGATGATTGACAATACGCGCCTTTCCAATGATATGCGTTGTGCAGTAGTGATGCGTGATTTCGATTTTCCCAATTTTATAGAAGTGGATATTCTCTATTTCCCTGGTTCTCATTCAAGCCTTAAAGAAAAACCCTATTATGACGAAGTGGTGAAAAAGCTTTTAATGGACCAAGAGGGACATTAAAATGGAATCCGTGTTTTGACCAATACCGCCTGTTTTCGAATAGGATCGTAATAAAAAGAGGCTGAAATTGTATGATTTCAGCCTCTTAAGCTCCTCAGGTAGGACTTGAACCTACGACCTACGGATTAACAGTCCGCCGCTCTAACCAACTGAGCTACTAAGGAGTTTATTACTTTAGTTAATTTTCTAAAGCGTTGCAAAAATAGCACCTTTTTCATAAAATGGAAATATATTTGCACAAATTCATTGAAATAAATAATCAATATGGGGTATTCGAAAATATTGGGCATTGGAAATGCACTGGTCGATATTATCACTATGCTGAAGGATGATCAGATTATCAGGTCGTTGAATCTTCCGAAAGGAAGCATGACCCACGTCGACAGGGAAATGTCCGACAGAGTTCAGGTGGAGATCGCCGAAGAAAAGCATTTCCTGGTGACCGGTGGATCTGTCGCCAATGCCATCAATGGGATTGCCAATCTGGGTGTTCCTTGCGGATTCCTGGGATCAATTGGCCATGACTATCTTGGTGATCTTTTTGCCGAAGAGCAAAAAAACCAGGGCATACAACCGCTTCTAATCTATTCCGAACTTCCCACCGGCCGTGCAGTGGGACTCGTTGAACCGGATGGCGAACGGACATTTGCCACTTACCTTGGCGCAGCCTCAGAACTACAACCTGATGATGTCACGCCTGAAAGATTACAGGGTTTCGATATTTTCTTCATCGAGGGATACCTCGTCTTCAACTATGCCTTAATCATGGCTGCCGCATCTGCGGCAAAAAATGCCGGACTCACCATCGCACTGGATTTGGCCAGTTACAATGTTGTTGAAGCCAACCGGGAAATATTAAATGAACTAGTCGACAATTATGTCGATATCGTCTTCGCCAACGAAGAGGAGGCAAAGTCATTTACCGGAATGCAACCTCTGGATGCCGTCCATAACCTGGCCAGCCGTTGCGATATTGCTGTGGTCAAAATTGGGAAGGAGGGCGCATATATCCAACAGGGGAGCGTCTTGACACATATTCCTGCCGCAGGGGATGTTGTCGTGGATACCACCGGTGCCGGGGATTTCTTCGCTGCCGGTTTCCTGGTCGGGATAGCCAAAGGTTACGATCTGGAGAAATGCGGGAAACTAGGTGCCTTGCTTGCTTCAAGGGTAATTAGGGGGCCCGGTGCCAAACTCGATGAGCAGGAGTGGGTCGAAATAAGAGAGCAGGAAAACTTACTATGAAATATACAGTTTGAATGATTAAAATTTTTTCTAAGGTTTACATCGCCCTTCGACAGGCTCAGGGACCGGAACGAACAGGGCCCTTCGACAGGCTTCAGGGACCGGGTGGCGCTCAGGGACGGAACATTTTTCATTTTTCATTTTTCACTTCTCCTTATGGCAAAAATTAACTGGAAACCCGGAAACATGATCTACCCGCTGCCAGCAGCATTAATTAGCTGCGGCTCCTCACCCGAAGAGTACAACCTGATAACAGTCTCTTGGATGGGGACCATTTGCTCGGATCCTCCAATGTGTTATATTTCGGTTCGGCCCGGACGTCACTCTCACGAGATCATCAAACGGAATGGCGAATTTGTCATCAACCTTACCACCAAAGCCATGGCCGAAGTCACCGACTGGTGTGGTGTAAAATCGGGCCGCGATCATGATAAGTTCAAAGAATCCGGTCTGACACCGCTTCCGGGTACGATCGTAAAATGCCCTATCATTGCAGAATCGCCCATCAGCATCGAATGCAAAGTGGTAGAGATAAAGGAGCTGGGCTCACACGATATGTTTATAGCCAATGTGGTTAATATGGTGGCCGACGACAGGTTCATTGATCCTCAAACTGGTGCCATGAGCCTGGAGAGTGCCGGTCTGATGGCGTATTCTCATGGTAATTACTATGAGATGGGAAAGAAAATTGGAAAATTTGGATGGAGTGTGATGAAGGAGAAGACCAGGAAGAGACTGAAAAGTGAAAAGTGAGAGGTGAAAGATTCGCTCCAACGGATTTGCAATCCGTTGGAAATAGACTACCAGCGGATTGCAAATCCGCTGGAGCTAGTGAAGGAAATGAAAAAAATGAGAACTGGGGAAATGAGAAATGAGAATCAAATAGGATATTAATATGAAGAAATTAATGTTTTTTGGGGCAGTGATCCTGAGCGGAATAACAACAATCAATATGACAAGCGAAAAGATAGCAAAAAATCCATTATTAGCGGATTGGAATACGGTGCAACAGACACCTCCATTTAATGAGATCAAGCATGAGCATTTTGTGCCGGCCATCGACCAACTGCTGGTTGATTCCAAAACAGAGGTTGATGCACTGATCAATAACCCTGAAGCGCCAACTTTCAGGAATACCATCAGGGCACTGGAAGAAACGGGTAAAAAATTGAGCAGGGCGACGACCATTCTTTTCAACCTGAATTCTGCCGAGACCGACCCGACTATCCAGTCGATCGCCAGAGACGTATCGCCTAAATTGTCTGAATATCAGAACTATGTCTCATTAAACGAGAAACTTTTTCAACGAGTCAAGGCTGTTTACAATCAGAAAGCGAAGCAAAATCTTAATGCAGAAGACAGTAAACTGCTGGATGATTCTTACAAAGGATTTGTCAGAAGCGGTGCCAACCTCGAGGGAACTGCCAAGGAACGGTTCGCGCAGATCAACACTGAATTATCCAATCTTTCTCTTCAGTTTGGTGAGAATGTTCTGGCGGAAACCAATGCATATCAATTAGTTATTACAGACAAGAAGGATTTGGCCGGACTGCCGGAAAACGAAATTGAGACGGCTGCTCAATTAGCAAAATCCAAAAAGAAAGAGGGTTGGTTGTTCAATCTTCAGGGCCCGGGCTATATAGCCTTTATGAAATTTGCAGAAAACAGGAAGTTGCGGGAAGAGATATACAGGGCTTACAATTCGCGCGCTTTTCACCAGAATAAAAACAACAACGAAGAGGTAATCCGCAAGATTGTTAGTCTGAGAATGGAGCGCGCGAAACTTCTGGGATTCCCAAACCATGCTGCTTATGTTCTTGAAGAGCGGATGGCCGAAAGCCCCGCAAAAGTGAATGCTTTTCTGCAGCAGCTGCACGAAGCCTCCAGACCTGCCGCATTGAAAGATCTGGCAGATGTCCAGGAATATGCCAAAGTCCACGGTTTCAAGGATCAACTTCAACGATGGGACTGGAGTTATTGGTCCGAAAAGCTCAAAAACGATCGCTACGGTTTCGACGAACAGGCAGTGAAACCCTATTTCAAGCTTGAGAATGTCATCACAGGAGTCTTCGAACTGGCTAACAGGTTGTATGGCATTACTTTTAAAGAAAACAAATCCATCCAGGTTTATCATCCGGATGTGAAGGCTTTCGAGGTATTCGACAAAGATGGTTCTTTCCTTTCAGTTCTCTACCTCGATTTTTTCCCGCGCGATGGGAAAAGAGGTGGAGCATGGATGACGGAATACCGTTCTCAGAGTAACCTGGATGGTCATAATATCAGGCCAGTGGTCTCCATCGTGACGAATTTTACCAAACCGACAGATACCAAGCCCTCCCTGCTCACCTTTTATGAACTGACGACTTTCCTGCATGAATTCGGTCACGGATTGCATGGAATGTTTGCCAATACCGTCTACGAGGGTATGTCAGGAACGGCAGTCTACCGCGATTTTGTTGAGTTACCTTCACAAATCATGGAGAACTGGGCCATCGAAAAGGATTTTTTGGATCTTTTTGCCAAGCATTATCTGACGGGAGAGAAAATACCGCCCGAATTAGTTCAGAAGCTGATACGGGCAAAAAATTTCCAATCCGGGACGCAGAGTGAGCGTCAGCTGAGTTTTGGGATGAATGACATGGCCTGGCATTCCATCACCGAACCTGTGACTGGCAGTGTGGTGGATTTCGAGCAAAAGGCAATGTCCTCTACCGACCAATTCCCTCCACTCGAGGGTTCTTGTCTGAGCACTTCCTTCTCGCATATTTTTGCCGGAGGATACGCGGCAGGATATTACGGATATAAATGGGCCGAGGTACTCGATGCGGACGCTTTCTCGGTATTCAAGAAAAACGGAATCTTCGACAAGGCTACTGCTGCTTCTTTTCGCAAGAATATTCTCGAGAAGGGGGGTACCGCGCATCCGATGGTACTTTACAAGGCTTTCCGCGGACAGGAACCTTCTGTCGAACCTTTACTCGAGCGTTCCGGACTGGTTATTAAGAAGTAATTGTTATTTTTGCCCCTTACAAAAAGAACCAAGATGTTAAACAGAATAAAGGAGATCCAAAAGGAGATTGAAGAGATAGCAGTCAAGTCGGCCGAAGAGCTGGAAGAGCTGAGAATCAAATACCTAAGTAAAAAGGGAGAGATTTCAAAGCTGATGGAAGATTTTAGAAGCGTCTCTCCGGATCAGAAAAAAGATATCGGACACGCGATGAATACCCTGAAAAATTTTGCCATGGACAAAATCAAGGTATTGAAAGATACACTTGATGAAAATACTGTTGAGGTTAAGAAGCTTGACAGTTCCCTTCCGGGCGATCCCATGAAGGCAGGCACCCGTCATCCTATCTCCATCGTTAAAAATGAGATGCTCGACATCTTCAAACGTCTTGGCTTTGTTGTATCTGAGGGTCCCGAAATCGAAGATGACTGGCACGTTTTTTCGGCGCTGAATTTTCCGGAAGAGCATCCGGCGCGCGACATGCAGGATACCTTCTTCATTCAGCGGAATCCTGATATTCTGCTGAGAACACATACCTCCTCGGTGCAGGTTCATGATATGGAAACCATGAAACCGCCCATACGAACAGTTACTCCGGGAAGGGTATTCCGCAATGAGGCAATCTCTTACCGGGCTCACTGCATGTTCCACCAGATCGAGGGACTGTACATCGATGAAAACGTGTCGTTTGCAGACCTGAAGCAAACGCTGCTTTATTTTGCCAAAGAACTGTTTGGTGAAAAAACGGAAATCCGGATGAGGCCCTCATATTTTCCATTTACCGAGCCTTCGGCAGAATTGGATGTCTCCTGCTCGATTTGCGGCGGCAAGGGCTGTAACGTCTGCAAATACACCGGATGGCTCGAAATCCTTGGATGTGGCATGGTTGACCCGAATGTTTTGGAAGCCTCCGGCATCGATAGTAAAAAATATACTGGTTTTGCATTCGGAATGGGGATAGAAAGGATTGCTATGCTGAAGTTCGGAATCAACGACTTAAGGCTCTATTTTGAGAATGATGTAAGGTTCTTGAACCAGTTTGAGGCTGCGAATTAACCAATTTTACCCCTTTCAAGAACAATTTTCCTGTTTGCATATTTTGCGGTTAACGGATCGTGAGAGACCAGAACGACAGTCCCTCCATTTTGATGAAAGTCTTCCACAAGCGACAAAAGAATGCTGCTGTTGCCGGGATCCAGATTCCCGGTCGGTTCGTCTGCCAGTAAAATGTCGGGGTTAGATATGATTGCCCTGATAAAGGCAGTTCTTTGTTTCTCTCCAACACTTAACTCGGAAGGATATTTATTTTTCAATCCTGTCAGGGAACATTTTTCGAGATAATGATCAACAGAATCAAGCTGGTGTTTTTCGTAACAGGCAAGTTTGATATTATCAAGAACAGTCAGATAAGGCATCAGATGGAATTGTTGAAACATGAATCCTATATGCTTCTTTCTGTATTCATCTGTATGCCTGCTTGCCTGTTTATAGATATCACTGCCATTGTATAAAATCTCTCCTGAATCAGGATGTATCAAACCTCCAATCGTATTCAACAATGTGGACTTTCCGGCTCCACTCGCACCTGTAACAGCTACATAATCACCTTTTTCAATGTTAAAGCTTACATTTTCAAGTGCAGTAAATTCGGCTGTCCCCTTTTTATATATTTTGGTAATATTTTTAATTTCAATCATCACTTTTATCTTCTAAATTTAAACTTCTGCACCTTTCCCTCCTTCTTTTCCGTCCTTCCGTCTTGCCGTCTTTTCAGCCTTCCTACTCCTGACTCAATATCTTTGCAGTATCAATTCTGGTTGCAAGCAAGGCTGGTATCCAGCTGCTTAACATCCATAAAACCGGAAAAATGACAATGGTATAATAAAAGATCGACCATACCGGCTTAATACTCAATGCGGTAAACATGAAAATTTCTTTTCCAAAATATTCGGCCACCCAACTGCCAAGGAAGAAGCCAATAATTCCTCCTGCCAATCCAAGGATAAATGCTTTAAACAGAATCATGAAGAGAATAGTGTATGAACTGTTGCCCATCGCTTTTAAGAGACCAATTTCACGACTTCTTACATTAACATTCTGATAGAATAAGAGTCCTGTGATCAGAAGACATGATATAATGATAAAAGGAATTATAAAGGCGCCATACTTATTCATCATCACACGCTGATTTTCGCGGGCATCAGCTATACTACTTATTTCTGTCACTTCCAGGTCAGAAAATATTGCCTGGACCTGCTTTCTTGCATTCCTGATCCTGCCATCCTTGCAGACACAGCCTAATGCTTCAATTTTATTAATTTTCCCTTGCATACCAAGAACCTGCTGAAGTTCTTCCAGGTTAAACGAAACTCCCTGATCCATCATTCCCCTGCCCTCCTCCAACCTCTTGCCCACCTTGAAACTGTATTGTTTGCCGTCTGTTCCATCTATTATAAAAGGAGCATCAGGTTTGATGTTTTTTGCTACCAATGACCCTATCTGAACTGTACCTTTTTTAACATCAAATCCCATTAATTCCTGAGCAGGGAGATATTTTTGTTGAGCTTCATCTTTGTACCCGAATAAAACAATCTGATGTGTTGATCCGTTTGAGTCTTTCCAATCGGGATATTTAATCTGTAAAATGCCTGTAAGATGTCTGACTGCATCAAAGGTTTTTGATTCTGCCAGAACATCTACATAATTATCGGGGAAGGTTCCGGTATTATTTATTGAATAGAAATCGATGAGATTGGTGCCTTTAGGAAAGATGTAAAGATTAAGACCCTGTTCGCGCATGATCTTTCTGGTCTCGTTTTCACTGGCTTTGCTTAAGGTATAGATCGCAACAGTTACGGTACTGGCCACGACAACGGTGAAAAGGATTATGATGGAACTGATCCTCCGGTACAGAAGTTCCTTTGTGACTAATTTTAATGGATTCATTATACTTGGTTCTTGTGTTTTTTAAGAAAATAAACAGTCATAATGGCGACTGCCAATAAGATGAAAATGGTTGTTGCAATAAAAGAAATTTTCAAAGAGTGATCCTCCTTCATCACAATTTTTTGCGGCTGAATGGTCGTAAGTCCTGACTTCTGATCCATCAGCCATTTCGGCAAAGGCCTGTTATTCAGCGTGTCGTGTGATAGCGTGTCATTCTGCATTTATCTGGCCAGAGAAAGATTAGCATCTATTATTTTATTGAGAAGAGCTGGCTGAGGATTTTCCCATCTATTGGTAAAAAGAATATCTGTTCCGGGAAGGTCGTCTTTGATAAGACAGCTGCACTCCGCAGTAAGATAATCGATCATCAGGTTGATATTACCTTCTGAAATACCTCTTCCCAGAAGCGGTTCAAGAGCTTTAAATCTGCCGAAAATTCCAAATAGCATCGGCTCCTGAATTTCTTTGAGGTCATCTTCAACATGAAGCAATAAAGAGGCGAAATGAGCCTCCTCTTTGTTGTTCCTGCTTAACTCAAACACAGTTATGATCTTTCCAAACGGAGAAGTCTCCAGTGCTTTTTGCAAAGACAGCAACCCTTTCTCATCCTTTTCTTTGTTATCACTCCTAAGATAAACCATCACGCAAAGTTTACCTGACATCAACTCTGCTGCAATTTTCTCACGTAACGGGGAGGTGCTTAAATTCCTGAATTCATCGGGATTGTTGGCCCTTGATATAAGCCGGTCCTCATAATATAATCCCCAATAAGGTTCCTTAATATCCTTTCTGTTGATAGTTTTAAACTGGATATTAGCGGATTTTATTCTTTCAGCAATGGCCAGATTTTGCTTTTTCAATGATTCGGTAAGGGAACCATTGTAAAAACAGATCAATGAATATTGGTTGGGCAATGAATTGAGTAATACCCATTCCGAGACTCTTGTCGTGCAGGCAAGACTTATAATACCTGCCAGCAGGATCATTTTAAGGTTTACCGTTTTCATCTTTCACTGATCAACTTAATAGGAGTACCCTCCTGAATCAATTCAATACCGGATAAGATCGTATTTCCTTTTTGGGGATTCATCTTTATAACCATAGTCTTACCGGCTGTAATGCCCGTAAATGTTTTTACAATCTCTCTGTCCTTCCCTCCGGCTTCGGTGAAAATATCAAAATTTTGAAGTACTGGCTTGTCCTGGATACTTACATCAAAAACACGCTCGCCGCTTTTTTTATTTTCCAGTTCAGAAAAATACAGTTTGATCTTGTAAGGTGCATCCGGAACAAGCTTCTCCTTCGATAAAGTAATTTCAAGTGACCTTATCCCTCCAATGGCGCTTGCACTTATCCATGAAGTATTTTCGGAATGAACAGAGATAGGATCTTTCCTGATCGTAAAATAATTAACTGTATCAATCTTAACAGGAATTTCCGAAGATGCTCCTCCCACATTAGGGTATTCAAGCCATAAAATGTTATCTGCAGAAGTCCTGTCACCGGGAGCGTTAAAATTAAGGCCTAACTGCCTGATTTGTTTTCCGCTCCATTTATAGTTAGTGTTTGCCCAATAGTTCATCCAGGGCATATTTATAAAAGCCAGGGAGGTTTGATTCTGGTAGGCACATTGGCATGTACGTGTATAATCCGGAGAGTTAAGAACGCCGTTTGCTACAATAAGATTTGCAGAACATCCCGCTTTAAATCCCCCAAGACTAGCGGTGCCCTCCAGCACATCGAGGTTAATAAATCCGGCAGAAGCAGACCTGAAAGTGAGCAGGTGTTCACTTGCAACCACGTAGCCGCAACCATATTCGCGTTTGTAATTCCATTTTACCTCTTCTCCGGTTAACAGATCTTTTTCGTAAAGAGCGTCTCCGGTAAGCAGGGAAAAGCCCTCCCCATTGGTATAAATTTTGTCGTTCGAAATGATTGGAGGATTCGCATAAGAAACTGCTTTATCCCAAAGTATTTCTTTGGTCTGGGTCTTATAAACAATCATCCTTTTACCATCTTCACCTGTCAGCATGTCTCTTGATGGCCTGGTCGCCTGTAAAAGCAACTTGTGTTTAGAAGAGTAACCAAGCCAGGTTCCGAAAACATTGTTTGTCTCCTCCCATAGCTTTTTGCCTGTTTTTATATCCAGATAGAGTAATCTTGACCCGGAAGGCTGATTTTCACCTCTTCTTTTCAGTTTTGTTTCCAGATTCTGCGGTAACTTATCGAGGCAGAAAAGCAAGCCATCCCCTGCAATTACTGAGTTATGAATAAAGCCGTGATTGGCAGTAATACTCCATAATTTCTTGCCACTGAATCTGTCCATAATTAGGAGTTCTTTGCTGGCTGTAAGATCAAAATCCTCAAATTTCTTATTGTCCTTTTTGTCTTCTTTGTTATCTTCTTTTTTGACTTCTTTATTATCTTCCTCAATGGTTATTTCGGGATATTTAGAAAAATTATTGCCTAAAATCAAGAAGTTGTCATAGACGCCGATATATCCGAGTTTTTGGGTATTCTTATCCCCGGTTGAAATTGTTTTAACAAGTTTACCGGTCTTTATATCAATCAGATGACAATTGGCACCTTCGATTGCATAGACGTATTCTTTGGTGGCAATAAAATTAGTCCCTCTGGCATTAGCTCCCGGAATATGTACCTGATTGTATTTGGTGTCTAACGGATTCTCTTCATCATAGGTCTCATCATAGTAAACCATCCAGGTATCTTTCTTCAGATTTTCAAATACCTTTTTCCATATCAATCTGCCTGTGTATACATCCCGTGCACTGATGCTGTTGATTCCCTGTATGATTAGTCTGCCATCTATTACCTGTTCAGATGGACCATGACCGTGTCGTGGCAGAACATCAAGATTCGAATTGCCGCCAAACCACAAAATACCCAGAGGGGCTTTAACAATATCATCATCAGACTTGACTGTATTGGCTATGTTTCCATAATTATGGGTCCAGTCGGCTGATCCTTCCAGAGAACCTGTTCTGGAAATCATGGAAAATCCTTTGCCATAGCTCATTTCAGCACCATATAGTTTGAGCTCTGCCAAGGTGGTCATCAACACTTTTTGTTCCTGACCAGTTGTTTTTAACCATATCTTCCCATCATAAGGTCTGGTAGATTCAAAAATGGAATTCAAAATGTCTTTGTTAATACCGTTGAGGTAAGAAAGGTCAGTGAGGATGGTCAATGTTGAAAAATATTTCGGCAGCAACGGAAGGTTTTGACCGAAAAGCTGAAAACTCAAACGGTCAGCTTTTACACCTAATTTATCAAAATATTCCCTGAGATATGAAATTTTTGAAGGATCATTATCATATGCAATGAATGTAAGGGAAGTGTTTGAAACGAGACTTTTCAAAAGCTCCGTATCTTTCGTTCCAAAAATAACTCCATATCCACTTGTGATCCTTGTGCTTTTAATGATCTCATTTGCAGTTGCAGATTCACTTTTGAAGCCAGATTCAGGCTGTTTAACAAAAGAAATATTGGCAACCGGTTTATCACCGAACACAAGAATATCTCCATCACCCGAAACTGCAATTAGTTTGCCATTTGAAGCCACTAACCTTTCAATTCTTTTTTTTGTAGCATGAGTCCAGAGCTTTTGTGGTTTGCCATTCAAAATTTTTATTGCAGAAATGCCGGCGCTGTCAGCTGCGTACAAGCAATCTCCGGCTTTGATAAGATCGTTGGTTGCTGAAAAGCTAGTTTTCCACAGGTTTTCAAGTATATTATTACTGTTGAGGGTTGAGGCGCTTATCCCTTTTCCTGAAAAATAGATTGTATTACCATCAACAACAGGATATTCGCCCAGGCCCGATTTGAGTTTATCTCCTGTTCTCGAATCATACATATTTGTCATTCGCTCTCTGTAATGATTGAAAAAAACCTTGTCGTTACTGCAGGTGAATGAACCACCTGTCTTTTGGTTTTCAGCAAGCTTATAATAAAGTTCATTGCCTGTTTTAAGATCGAAAGCAGCAGGAACCGTTCGTCCTCCAGCAACCAATAGTTTGTCTCCACTGATCGTGAAACTTCCCTGGGGGGCTACATCTGCGAATGCCGGAGATCTGTGTGGCTGGAGGATATAATTACTTCCGGTTCCTTCGTTCTTCCAAATTATTTCACCTGTTTCTGCGTTAATGGCATAAATAAAAGTTCCCATCATGGGGAATATACTTGTGGCAGTATAAATGATGTTGTCTTTTATCACAATACCGCCTCTAGCCGGCCACATGGATATAAGCCGTTTATTGCCAAGAAGTTTATTTGAGGCAGGCGCAAGTGCTAATTTCCAGACAAGCGATCCGTTATTGGCATTGAGGCAATAACAATTTCCGTCATCGCCGGTAAAATATATTTTACCTTTGTTCGCTGCTAACGGTAACCTGACAGGCCCATCAACATAATAATGCCAAAGCTCTTTACCTGTGTTAATGTCCAAAGCAATCACCTTGTCCTGATCATTGAAACCCAAAAATATTTTATCGTCAACAACAATTGGTTCAAAAATCCTGTCAAACTGCATCAAATTCTGGTTCAGAGGGTCATCCCAGACGGGTGTTCGTGCAGAATATTTTACCTGCCATTGCAAATACAATTTGTCAGCTAGCTGTTCGGGAGTTGAAGCGGATCGGTTAGGATCGAAACGCCACATTGGCCAATTGTGGTATTGTGCCTGTGATACTATTGAAAGAAAGAACAGAAGAAACGTTACAAATTGTCTCATAATATTGTTCATTTGAAGTAACAAATAAGGCTATTGGGCTACAACCTCTAAAATACTAAATAAAATGAATGATAGTTGAAAAGTGTTGTACAATGTAATATTTATTTACTTGAGATGCTGAAAAGAAAACTATTTTTGAGACTTCAAATCCAAAAACAGATTTAAAATGACTTATTTGATGAAAACTATTTATCAGAAAAATGCCCTAAGACTCTCTCCTGCTGTTTTTCAGGTGGGTCTATTCCTTTGGTTACTTACCGGGTTCAGCAGTATAAAAGCTCAAAATACCAAGAATCAAGATATGCTTTCAAAAACATACGAAATTGATACCGTGCTTGTTACAGCCAGAAAAGCATCGCGTGATCTTATGGCGAAACCCTACACAGAGCCTAATTCTCTCTTGCCGTCAATCAGTAAAATTAGTCATGACGATATCCTAAAACAAGGTGCAACGAATGTTGTCGAGGCAATGAATTATGTTCCGGGAGGCCTGATTGAGACAAGAGGACGGCAGGTGAAACAATTCTTTTCGGTTAGGGGACAAAAATATCCTTACCCTGATTATGCTATAAATGGAGTCTGGCAAAAGGAATTTGAAGAGTTGCCCTATTTCTTTTCGACCTCAGATATTGAAGAGATCGAGATCGTAAGATCAAGCGCAGCACTGCTTACCGGACTTTCGGGATTGGCCGGACTGATCAATATTAAGACACGTGAATATTCAAGCCCTGAAACAAATATTGAATTGGAATACGGCTCATTTAACAACCTCCACACTCATCTTTCCAACGGTAACAAATTGGGTCGTTTTTCTTATGCAACCGGCATAGGCTATGATAAAAGTGACGGGCCATCCGGAAAGCACACCAAAGAGGGGATGGCTGATTTCTATTCTCAACTTAACTGGCAACCATCAGAAAAGCTGAGCATTAAAGCCGGATTATTCTATCTCGATGGTAAAAGGGAACTGAGGATTGCTGAATTACCGGCCGACAAGAAATACCGTGATATGATCCAGAATTTTGATCCCTATAAATCCCTTCTTTCAAACCTGAAAATTGTTTACCGGCCTGGGGAAAAGTTCTCATCCGAATTACAGTTATTTTATTCTTCCCGAAATCCCACTTTTAACGATGAGGTCAAAGTAATCTCTTCAAGCGAAAAAGACTCCGAGTTGGGATTAAATTTCATACAGTCAGTTTCAATTACCAGGCTGAATATTTTACGTTTTGGCGGTTTGTATAACCGCTGGGTGGCACCAAACGGAAAGCGTTTCTATACTGGTAAACGCTGCGATACAGAGACTTTTTCAGGGGTTTTGGTGGATGAGCAACGAATCGGACCGGTCACGCTTGATGCCGGAATCCGCTGGACCAAAACCTATCTGAATGACTATGGTGCATTTAATATTGAAGGTGATGGAGCGCAGTTCAAAAATGTAACACCCATTCAGGATCAATGGGAACCTGCAATTTTACAGGGCAGTCTTGGTGCCTCTTACCGCATTAACAATTCGCTCTCGCTCTATCTGAATTCTGCAACCGGACAGATTAAACCGCGTCAGGGTTCTCTTACTACTGAACTTTCAGAGCCATTGAACGAAACCCGATCTAAAATCGATGTGGGTGCTGTAAGAAAGATAGGAAGTTCAGGTAAAATATCCCTGACTGCTTTTGGTGTCATCCAGAAAAATGCTATCGCATTGAGTGGAGATACTTATCTTGATACTCAGACAAATATAAGGAGAGAACTCTATCTTAACCGCGATCAGAATCAAGCCGGAGTGGAGTTCGAACTAATTGCTCCAAAAGTGTTTAATTTATTGTCGCCATTTCTTAATTCCATGGTAATGAAATCATCGGTGAAAGAAGCCGGAAGCATGGTGACGAACAAGGAGAATCCTGTTTGCATAGCAAGCGGAGGTGTTTATTTGGATAAAAAGTCCTTCGATCTTAATCTGTTGTGCAAATATGTGTCACCTTTCGAAAATGACCGGTTTGCTGCTATATCTGACGGCCCGCAACCGCTGGGAGATTTCCTGACCGTTGACCTTTCAGGGGGGTATACAACCAAAGGCAAGGTACCTGTCAGAATATATTTCAAAATGCGGAACTTAACCGATAATAAATATTCTACAGTAATCGGATATCCCGATTTCGGCAGGATGATCTTTGCCGGAGTACAGATTAAGCTTCTGAAGGAACAGAAGAAGGAATAAAATTGAAACAAGGTGCACAGGCAAAAAATGTATCAGGTAGAAAGGAAAGTGGGTTTTAATTTATTCAGTATAATTGTGATTACAGTTGCTTCCGCGGATGTTGGAAAGGCCAAAACTGTAGAATCGACTATGTTTTTAAAAACTTAGTTATGTTTTCAGTAAAAAATAAACATTTTATTATAAACTTTAAAACCACCTCCTTTGGTGGTGGTTATGTGTAATAGGCAATGCTTGAAAAATATTGATTTCGTGACATGAGCGATTATAAAAAATTAAGCCATGTCATCTATCGGTGCACCTATCATATTGTATGGACACCAAAATACAGATTTCGAATCTTAGAAGGCCTCGTCAAAGAATTATTAAACAAAGATATTCGAATGTTGCTGGAATGGAAATCATGCGAATTAGTTGAAATGAATATTCAGATCGACCATATTCACCTGATAGTAAGTATTCCACCTAAAATTATCGGTTTCACAACTAATGGGAATTATGAAGGGGAAAACCGCGATCAAAATCTTCAAAAGTTATCCTCAGTTGAAAAAGAAGCCCTATTGGGACAATCATTTTTGGGCAAGAGGATATTGTGTTGACACGATAGGTCTTGACGAAGAAAAAATCAAGAAATACGTAATCTATCAAGAAAAACAAGAACGCCTCGAAGAGCAACAGCAGCTCGACTTTGGCCCCTTATAGGGGCTTCTATTAAGTCCACCTTCTTAGAGGGTGGATTCTTTAATTTTTTGTCTTCAAAAAATTTCCTTCACCCACCTGCTCCCTTGAATCAGGAGCAGGTGGTGAGGCAGAATGTTTAAATCCAACTAATTACCACCCTGGATTTTGAGGCATTGGTTTTGTTAAGTTAGCATCAATAACAGATTGAGGAATCGGGAATAGTGTATCTCTTAGAGTGATGTTTTCTCCACCAAAATGATTGAATGCTTTTGTTCTGCTAAACCATTTACCTGTCCTTAACAAAGTATATCTCCTTTGTTCTTCAAGAAAAAGTTCACGAGATCGTTCATCCAGAATAAAGTCGATATTGATGTTCGCAGCAGTTACAGGAGTGGCATTTGATCTTGCTCTTAAAATGTTGATTGTAGCAACTGCACCTGCCGAATTACCTAGTTTAAATTGTGCTTCAGCTTTTAACAGATATGTTTCAGCCAGTCTGACAGCTATATAATCATCAAAATTAGCACTCTGTGTAATATTATCCGGATTTGTTCCTTCAACCTTCCTTGAATACGGCCAATTTGGTCTCTGCCAGGTAGCAGGGGTGAGATCTACGCTCCAATTCAGCCATAAAGTATCACCATAATGGTAATTAAGTAATTAGAATAAAATAATGTCGTATTTATTTGTTTATATGCTATAATATGTGTATATTTATCTCATTATGAGATATGTAACACTGAATACAGAGGAAATTGAAGCATTAG
>Ga0209430_1000725_pt1 | contig 30128 bp, 31 predicted proteins | sample BarGraIncub1133A_FD_184504 | JGI IMG/M metagenome (GOLD analysis project Ga0209430, IMG submission 184504) | Arctic peat soil microbial communities from Barrow, Alaska - Barrow Graham LP Incubations 11-33A (SPAdes) (version 2) | ecosystem: Environmental > Terrestrial > Soil > Wetlands > Peat... | reverse complement strand
AGAATTTTTGAGAATTATTATCAACGAAATTTATAAATCATGTCTTAAAATCGAAAATCAATAAATCAGGTCATCAAGATCGAACTTCTGAAATTTGACAATTTAATACTTTATTAACCTTAAAAAAGTTCTAAGAACACAAATTTCAGAAACTCCTATTTAGTACAAGAAAAAACCACCGATTCCTCGATGGTTTTTCTTTTGGTGCGACCGATGGGACTTGAACCCATATGGTCTCCCACACGCCCCTCAAACGTGCGCGTCTGCCAGTTCCGCCACGGTCGCATCTATAAAATTGTGATACAAACTTACTTTTAATACTTGAGGGCTTACCATAGTTACCATGAAGTAACATCACCACAAACGTGCGCGTCTGCCAGTTCCGCCACGGTCGCATCTGTAAAATTGTGATACAAACTTGCTTTTAATACTTGAGGGCTTACCATAGTTACAATGAAGTAACATCACCGCAAACGTACACGTCTGCTAATTCTGTCACGACCGCATCTATATAGGGTTTGCTAAGCTTTCGCATCAGCAAGTATGATTATACTAGCATATACTATAGGTTGTCAATATTATATTTCAAAAATATGTGTCTTTGGAGTAATAATAATATAAATTAACAATTTGTAAATAAATTAAGGTATATTAATTAAATGTGTTGAAGAAAGTAGGTAGGACTGGTACAATATTATTGATATCAAGAGAAAAGGAGAGTTGATTGTGGGGTTTTTTAGTTCGAATTATAATAAGCCAGGCCCAGGAGTTGATAAAGACGCTCCTTCAAAGCCAAGTTTTTTTGTTTTTTTTGAGGTGCTCAAGCGTAAATTTTGGCATTTGCTTAGAGTAAATATTATGTTTGTAATATTTAATATTCCTGCATTACTGATAGCTTTTTTCATGTCCTCAGTCTATATGCAGAAAATTACTATTGATGGTGGTTTAGGCGATTTCTATATCAGATTCTTTTTAGCTGCATTTATGACTTTATTACCAATTATTGCAGTGGGTCCAGTTCAGGCAGGATTCACCTATATTTTGAGAAATTATTCGAGAGAAGAACATTCTTTTATATGGTGGGATTTTAAAGAGACTTTTGTTAAGAATTTCAAGCAGGGAATGGCAATTACAGGTATAGATATTGTAGTGATTTATATTCTAGGAATAGCGTTGAACTTCTATACTAGTTCTTCGAATCTAATTTCAGTTGCAGCAACATCTTTTGTTGTTTTATCACTTGTAATTTTTTCAATGATGCATTTTTATATTTATCCGATGTTGGTTACAGTAAAGCTTAGTGTGAAAGATATTTACAAGAATGCTTTGATTTTTTCTATACTAAAGTTATTTCCAAACCTATTGATGTTTGTTTTAAATTTATTAATAGCATGTGCGGCGTTTTACAATATTTTGATAGGTGTTGTTCTTTATGGTCTATTGTTACCAAGCTTTGTAGGGCTAATGAACAACTTCTTTGTTAATCCAATTATAAAGAAGTATGTTGTGAATCCTACCGAGTTAGAAAAAACAGAAGATGAAGAAGACGATGATGATGATGAAGAAGATGCTGATAGTTTTTACAGAAAAGAAAAAGGTAGTATAGACTCTTCTAAAACAGACGTTGACGAAGATATTAAGTTGTTGTAAGATAATGATAACTCAGAAAAGTAAACATATTTTAAAAATGGTACTGTCTCAATTTTCTTTTGAGACAGTACCATTTTTGTTATAGTTCGTGCGAATTAACTTTAAATATTAAATTCCTGCTTGATAGCCAAAATAGCTTTATCAATATCCTTCTCATAAATGAGGTATGATATTTCAACCGTAGAGGTGGTAATCAGTTTTACCTCTATCTCATTTACCGCTAGCAGTGTAAATAGCTGGGCAGCTACCCCTGGTCTGTTCTTCATTGCTTCTCCAAAAACAGTAATCTTGGTATTATCTGAGTCGATTTCTATTCTCAAGTTTGGGACTTTATCCTTAAAAGAGTTTAGCAGGCTAATTACCTTAACAATGTCTTCCAATGATAGGCTAAAAGAAATATTGATTTTCCCTTTGTAGGAAGGGGCTTGACTAATCATATCAATATTAATTTTTTCACTAGCTATTTTACTAAAAATGTTTGAAATAAGCGTCATATCATTTGGAAGATTATCTACGGTCACAAGTGCCACATTGTATAAAGTACTGATACTTGTAACTGGATTTATTGACATAATAAATTCCTCCTCAAAATTTTATTAGTTTATCCGATGTCTACCGCCGCTAATAGCAATATATAAGCGACGCTACGACCCTAGATAACTATTTCTAATCTTCATAGAAAATAAAAGCTCTCTCTGAAGCTAAGAACTAGTTTATCTCTGCAATAAGGTCTGCCATTGAATATATGCCAGGCTCCTTTGATGCAAGAAACATAGATGCCTTTAGTGCGCCAACACCAAATATTTCTTTTGACGTTGCTGTATGGTTTATTTCAATGATCTCATCATTGCCTGCAAAAATAACAGAGTGGTCACCCACAATTGTACCACCGCGGACAGCATGTATACCAATTTCCTGCTTGCTACGCTTTTTCCTTCTAGAATGTCTGTCATACATGTACTCGCATTTTTCTTCAAGTGAAGTATTAATGGCATCTGCAATTGCGAGAGCAGTACCACTAGGAGAATCAATTTTTTGATTGTGATGCTTTTCAACAATTTCAATATCAAATTGCCCCTCTAATACTTTTGCAGCCTTTTTAACAAGGTCAATAAGTAAGTTTACCCCTATCGACATGTTTGCAGAGAAAAATACTGGGATTTTCTTTGAAACCTCACTCTTCAGTAGGCTACTTTGCTCTAAAGAAAGGCCTGTTGTAGCCACTACAATAGGAATACGTTTTTCCTGCGCATATTCTATTAATCCGCTAAATGCCTTCGGACTTGAAAAATCAATAATAACATCAACTTTCACATTGCATTCCTTCAGTGAAGTAAAAACGGGGTAGGAATTGCTAATATTATCATTTAAGTCAAAACCAGCAACTATCTTTAATCCAATGAAATTATCAGAAAGTCTGGTAATTACCTGACCCATTTTCCCGTTACATCCACTTAACAATACATTAATCATTTGCATTTCACATCCTAATCTATAAAATAAGTTTTGAGATAAGTCATTAAACCTTTAGTCCGTAGTTTTTTAATTCATTTTTTAGAAGATCTAAATATTTATCTGACATATCAACTAAAGGCAATCTGCAGCTACCTACATTCATCCCAAGCAAATTCATTGCTGCTTTTATTGGAATTGGGTTTACCTCAATAAACAGTGCCTTTATCAAATCTAATGTTTTTAGCTGCAATTTTCTGCTGCCCTCAATATCACCAGCTAAATACTTAGCTACTATATCGTGAGTATCCTTTGGAATAATATTAGCCATAACAGAGATTACTCCTTTTGCGCCCATAGAGAGAAAAGGAACAACTACGCCATCTTCTCCAGAGTAGACCGTAAAATCATCTCCACAAAGATTTACAATATCACCAACCTGTGAAAGATTGCATTCTTTTATTGCAACAATATTGTCAAACTGAGATAAAGCTTTTATAGTTTCTGGTAAGATATTCAAATTTGTCCTTGATGGAACATTGTATAGTACTGCGGGAATTGTGATACTGTTTGCAATAAGCTTAAAATGCTCATACAAACCCTTTTGATTAGTCTTGTTATAGTATGGTGTAACGGTTAAAATGGCGTCAGCACCAACCTCCTGCGCGTACTTGCTGAGCTCTATTGCATGGACAGTGTGATTGCTGCCAGTACCCGCTATAACTGGTACTCTTTTGTTAACCTTCTCTACCGTGTACTTTATTACAGCTTTGTGCTCATCGTCATACATGGTAGAAGCTTCACCAGTGGTACCACAAATAATTATTGCATCAGTACCTTCTTTGATTTGAAACTCAATTAATTCGGAAAGCTTATTATAGTCAGTACCTTCATTTGTAAATGGGGTAACAATTGCAACACCTGATCCTGTAAAAATCGGTTTTTTCATATAAACACTCCTTTTCTATAAACAAATAAAAACGTTAGCATAGAGCCAACGTCTGTTTAACAAATAATAATAAACAGATAGCACTCCATCATGTAGAAATGATGACAGTCACAAAGCTATTAACTTTGAAACCAGGCATTACAGTATTAAATGGGTAAATAAATGCCTTCGGCGTTTTTCCCTTTCAAAACAAATCTCAAGACCCCCAAAATCTTCATTGCTCTTACTTTTAAAAAACGCACCTCTATCTAAAATCTATTCAGTTTTTTTAATAATATCATTGGTGAAATAAAGTGTCAAATATTTTATTATTTATATTCTATGCTAGATATTTCTTTATTGTTACATTTTGTATCTTAAGCAGGATGTAGTATAAATTTTGTCGAAAATAGTTATACATATGCAAAAAGAGAAGGAGTTACATACAGATGAAGAAAATTTGCTTATTTTTATGCACAGTGTTACTTTTTTTAACGTTATCTGGAGTTAACAGCTCGAACACTTATGCAGCAACTAATCCTACAGTAAAAATCGGTTTGTATTATAATTCAACTGCGCAATGCCAGATTGATATTAGTGCTGATAAAGGGGTATCCTTTAGTGCATTTGATTCAATCGCAAATAAAGATTATCCTGTATATAGCTCAGGAGCAGGGGAAGTAATAACTATTAGAAAAGATAGCTATTATACTAATAGTGGATTAAAGTTTACTTCTGTTATTGCAAGCAATAATCCGACAACTGGCCCGTTTCATATTCAAATTCAAAATACCTTCAATACATATAATGACACTTTACCTATTGTTCAAAGCTATATACAAAAAGGTGTGGCTGCATATCCTGTATATACTGATTCTGGTTGGAATGTATGGGCTGGCTTCTATATTAATAAAGCAGCTGCGGAGGCAGCAATTGTGGGTGTTAAGACAAAGCTTGGCGAAAATGTTTATACTGTAATTGAGCAGGTGGATACAAGAATTTATGGTGTAAACAACTTGGGGAACGTTAAGTTTATGTATGCATCGGTAAAAAATCTTTTAAGAGGTAAGTCCTTGTCCACTGAAAATCCAAATCCAATAAAAATTGGTACTGCTATACTTAACTCATTTAGAGGGCAAGTAGAGTTCCTGAGAAAAACCGGAAGTGATATGACAATAATCAACGTGTTACCTTTAGAAGAATATTTATATGGTGTAGTACCAAATGAAATTGAGGCATACTCAAATGTTGAGGCCTTAAAGGCTCAGGCAATAGCAGCAAGAACATATTCCTATAAATCAATAAACAAACATGCTTCGTCGGGGTTTAATCTTTGCTCAACTACTGACTGTCATGTGTATAAAGGTGAAAATTCAGAGAGCCCAATTACTAATAAGGTGGTTGATGATACAAAGGACATGGTTGTTACCTATAATGGCAGTTTAGTTGAAACTGTTTATTTCTCTTCAAGTGGAGGAAAAACTGAGGCTGCTGTCAATGTGTGGGGGAGTAGTTTTCCTTACTTGCAAAGTGTTGAGGACAAATATGAATCAGGTAAATCCTATCAATATAATTGGAAACTAAACTACACTATCGATGAAGTTAATCAAAAATTGAAAAGCTATAATATTGGGACAGTCACAGGCATGGAAATTACTAAGTGCTCAGAAGCAGGAAGACCCATTGAAATTATTGTTAGAGGAACGTTAAAGCCTGAAGGGATAGTTATATCAAAAGATAAATGCAGGACATTTCTGGGTTTATACAGCCAGTTGTACACAATGACTACCGATGCTGATATAAATATTTCTGTAAATAATCAAAAGGTTAGCACGCAATTGAGCAAAGTAACGGTAATAACTGCAACTGGTCAGACTACATACTCAGATCCAGCCCAACAGATTACCATAATTGGTGCAAATGGAGCAAGTACTACTGTATCTGCAAGCCCAACAGAATATGATTTTATTGGAAAGGGCTGGGGACACGCAGTTGGAATGAGCCAAGAGGGCGCAAAGGGTTATGCAAATGCTGGCTACACCTACGACTGGATACTTGAACATTATTATACTGGCACAGAAATAGAACTGAAGAAGTAAAGAATAAACACAGGTTTCCACATACCCGCAACATCAAGCCGAAAGGCGTGATGGCAAAAAGCGAAGGTCCAAAAATCCATTTTGGCCTTCGCTCTTTAAATTCACCGACGCAAGTCGGTGCACCATAACTATTCACTATTCATTTTTCACTATTCACTAAGTTCTCCCATGCACTATTCACTAAGTTTTACTTAGCTTAATTTATACACTTCTTACTAAGGAAAAACTCATTATAAAGAGAGAGAACAGCTTTGTTTGATTGCGACTGTCTAACTGCAAACATCATAGTAATCTCAGATGAACCTTGATTTATCATCTCCAAGCTAATTGAAGCCTTTGCTAAGGCTGTAGTAGCTCTTGATGCAGTTCCTACAGTGTTTTTCATACCTTCACCAACAATAATTATAAGTGCTAAATCATGGTCTATAGACACATCATCACAATTTAATTCATTTTTGATGCGGTCAATAATTTTCTGTTCCATTCCTTCTTTTTTGAACTGATTTTGCTTTAAAATTATAGATATATTATCTATACCTGAAGGAGTATGCTCATAGGAAATGCCTTCTTCCTCTAGTATTTGAAATAGTTTTCTACCAAAACCGATTTCTCTATTCATCATAAATTTGCTGACATAGATACAACAGAAGCCAGAATCACTTGCGATACCAACTACATGGCTTGGAGAATAGTCTCGTTGCAAAGATATCTTTGTTCCAGGCGCTGTAGGGTTATTGGTATTCTTAATGCATACAGGAACACCCGCCATAAATACAGGCACCAATGTGTCCTCATGCAAAACAGAAAAGCCAGCATATGATAATTCTCTCATCTCTCTGTAAGTTAGCTCTGAAATTGCAACAGGATTGTGAACTAAACCTGGATGTGCTGCAAATACAGCATCAACGTCAGTAAAGTTCTCGTATAAATCCACTTTTAAAGCGGCTGCCAATATTGAGCCTGTAATATCTGAACCACCACGAGGGAACGTAGCTACATCTCCATCGATAGTGTAGCCGAAGAAGCCTGGAAAAATAATTATTCCCTCAATTTCGTTCAACATTTTGAGATTTTCAAAAGATTCAGGCAAAACCTGAGCATTACCAAACTCACTGCTAAGTAATAAACCTGCTTGCTTAGGGCTTACGTATTGAGCTTTTTTGCCGATGCTATTTAGATATGAAGCTACCAATTTAGCACAGTTATCTTCACCAGCAGCTTTCATTGCATCCATAAACATTCCTTTATGGCTTGTATCTAGCTTTAACCTATTTTCTAAGTCATCTCTAATCTGTTTTACTATTCCATCACCTAGCTTTAAATCATCAGCAATATCTTTAAATCTTTTTATTACAGCTTCAAGTTCTGCAGTTGCGTTACCTGTATCTAAATGCTTGTGTGCACATTCTATCAGTAAATCGGTTACCTTAGTATCTTCTTTATTTCTCTTACCAGGTGCAGATACTACAACGATCTTTCTGTCACTGTCTAAGAGAACAATATCACAAACCTTTTTAATTTGTTCGGCATTAGCCAACGAGCTTCCTCCAAATTTTGCTACCTTCATTTTGAATCCTCCATTCATCTATCTATCTAATATTTTTATACTATAAAACATTCATAAAAAATCATATCCCATTAACAGAGTTCTTGGATTCAGAGGGAGGTTTAATTACCTCTGAATCTTAGAAATTGTTATCCAAGGTTTTAGCAACGCTTATCTCCTACGTATGGAAGTGAGTATTAGCGTTGATAGACATAGAATAAATTATACAAAAAAACAGTATAGAAGGCAATAAGTATTTGTAATATAAACAATTATACTGTATGATAATTATTGATTATTTGATACATTTTTGGAGGTAATGATTTCTACTTATATAATGATTTCTACTTATATATTGAAGAATAATTATTTAAAGAAATATTTGGAGGATTTATAAAAGTGAATTTGCAGGATTTTAATTACTATTTGCCGCAAGAGCTTATTGCTCAGCACCCAATGGAAAAAAGAGATATGTCAAGGTTGATGGTACTAGATAAAAAAACAGGTCAAATAGAGCATAAGGGCTTTAAGGATATTGTTGACAATTTTAATGAAGGCGATTGCCTTGTTTTAAATAATACTAGAGTTATTCCAGCCAGATTACTCGGAGTAAAAGAGGGAAGTGGCGGAAAAATAGAGTTTGTTCTTTTGAAACGTGTAAAGCACGATGACTGGGAGGTCATATTAAGACCAGGGAAAAAGGCAAAGCCTGGCGCAAGATTTGTTTTTGGAAATGGCGAATTGAAGGCTGAGATATTAGAAGTTCTTGAGGAAGGGAACAGACTAGTTAGGTTTTTATATGATGGTGTATTTGAAGAGATACTAGATAGAGTTGGAATTATGCCCCTGCCGCCATATATAACTGAAAAATTAGAGGACCCCGAGAGATATCAGACAGTTTATGCAAAATATAATGGCTCGGCAGCTGCACCAACAGCGGGCTTACATTTCACTCAGGAGCTTTTAGGTGTATTGAAAAATAAAGGCGTAAGGATTGTAAATGTCATGTTGCATGTTGGTTTAGGTACATTTAGACCTGTGAAGGTAGATGATATTACAAAGCACAAAATGCATTCGGAATACTTCTCTATAGACCAAGACGCATGTGATACAATAAATGCTACCAAAAAAAACGGCAAAAAGGTAGTGGCGGTTGGAACAACAAGCTGTAGGGTTTTAGAAACTGTTGGTAGCAATGGTGAACTAACTGCAGGTGATGGCTGGACTGACATTTTTATATATCCTGGCTATCAGTTCAGGATTGTGGATAGTATGATTACAAACTTTCATTTGCCACAATCAACACTTATAATGCTGATAAGTTCTTTGGCGGGAAGAGACAATATTTTGAATGCGTATTCGGTGGCTGTTACTGAAAAATACAGATTTTTCAGCTTTGGAGACGCAATGTTTATAAAGTAGACTTAGTTCAGATGAAGTTTTCTGAACTCTAGCACTTTAAAAAAGTATAAGTGCAACTAAGCTTCTGCCGTCGCTGTAGGCTTGGCACAAGCTAAGTTTTCTTTATCGCACTTATACTTGTAAGGTATAAAGTAGACTTAACTAATGGAAGGATTCTTTTTTATGGCCGCAGTTACTTATGAATTAATTAAAACATGTAAACAAACAGGTGCGAGGTTGGGCAGAGTTCACACACCTCATGGGTCTATTGATACTCCTACATTTATGCCTGTAGGCACATTGGCAACAGTAAAGGGCATGTCTTCTGAGGAATTGAAGGAGATTAATGCTGAAATCATACTAAGCAACACATATCACTGTTATTTGAGACCAGGACAGGATATCGTCAAGCAGGCAGGTGGCTTGCATGGCTTTATGAACTGGGATAGGCCAATACTTACTGATAGCGGAGGCTTTCAAGTGTTTAGCCTCAGTGGGCTTAGAAAGATTACCGAAGAAGGTGTTATTTTTAGATCTCATATAGATGGATCAAAGCATACTTTTACCCCTGAATCCGTTATGGGAATTGAAAACGATTTGGGTGCTGATATTATAATGGCATTTGATGAGTGCGCACCTTATCCTGCAGAATATGATTATGTAAAAAAGTCCATGGAGAGAACAACTAGATGGGCTATGCGGTGTAAGGAAGCTCACAAAGATACTGAGAGACAGTCACTCTTTGGAATAGTTCAGGGTGGAATGTACAAGGATTTAAGAATAGAGAGTGCCAATCAGCTGAAGGATTTGGACTTTCCCGGCTATGCAATAGGTGGCCTTAGTGTAGGAGAACCGGCAGAGCTAATGTATGAAGTACTAGACTATACTGCCCCATTATTGCCAGCCGACAAGCCAAGGTATCTTATGGGAGTTGGTACCCCAAATTATTTAATAGAAGGTGTACTCAGAGGTATTGATATGTTCGACTGCGTGCTTCCTACTAGAATAGGAAGAAATGGCACTGTATTAACAAGCCGAGGCAGGGTAATAATTCGTGATGCAAAGTATTCTAGAGATTTTTCAAAGCTTGATCCAGACTGCGATTGCTACGTGTGCCGAAACTATTCAAGAGCATATATAAGGCATTTGCTCAAGTGCGGTGAGTTGTTAGGCCTCAGACTGACATCTTGGCACAATTTATATTTTTTAATTAACTTGATGAAACAAGTAAGACAAGCTATAATGGATGATAGATTGGGTAGCTTTAAAGATGAATTTTATCTTAAATATGGTTACACAAAATAATTAATGATTAATACAGTTCTACTGTGTTAAATAAATATTCTCAGGAGGTAATTTTTTAATGGAAGCTATACTAATTCAATTTGTTTTACCTATGGTTTTAGTTTTTGGACTTATGTATGTTATGCTTATTCTTCCTCAGAAGAAGAAAGAAAAGAAGACCAAGGATTTGCTTAATTCATTACAGGTTGGATGGGCTGCTATAACTATCGGTGGTATTTCTGGCAAAATAGTTAATATAAAAGAAGATGAAATCACTATCGAAACTGGTATTGAGAAAACCAAAATACTTATTAAGCGTTGGGCTATAAAAGAAGTTGTAAAACCTGTTGAAGCTTAAACAAAAATTAAAACTATTTTAGTAGTCACTTGTTCTAAGTAGGCAACCTCAAAAATAAAATATATAGAAAACATTCTATTATATTTTGCGGAGGGACACTATGATTGGACAGACACCTGGATTGAAAAAGTCACTTAATGAACATGTAAATCTGTTGAGGGTTGTTAAAGGATTGATTATTTCTTTTCTTATAACACTCCCTTGCTTTTTAGCGTTTGCTACGTTTTTGACTTATACGGATTTTCCTGAAAAATACACATATATTGCTGTACTTGTCACTACTGTCATAAGTGTGCTAGTAGCATCTGCCTACTCCACTAAAAATGTTAAGAGTAAAGGTTGGATGAATGGCTGTTTTGTAGGTATCCTGTATGTGGCTATATTATACTTGGCTAGCAGTATAGTTTTTATGAATTTTGCAATTGACATTCAGGTACTTTTAACAGTTGTCATTGGAGCAATTGTGGGTTGCCTAGGTGGTATTTTTGGAATTAATTTGCGGTAATGTTGTTCTAAAAAATGCCTTTTCAAAACTATTAAACTGTGCTATACTCGGCTAAGAAAATTAATAGGAGGTACTACAATATGAAACATATAACGACAATAAATACGGCTACTTTAAAAGACAGCCTTGCAAAAGGTGGATGTGGAGAATGTCAAACCTCATGTCAATCAGCTTGTAAGACATCTTGTACAGTTGCAAATCAAAGCTGCGAAAAGAAATAATACATTATAATTTTGTATAGGTATAAATAAGGAATAAAAGTGAAAGGTGTCTAAATATAACACTTTTCACTTTTTAAATGTTTATACAAAATATCCTCTCATTGAGTATATTTATGCAAAACAAATGTATTTTTATAGGACTCTAGGAGGTCGCTTATTCAATGATTCACAAGTATACAATGCATGGTACAAACATAGTCTTGGACATAAGCAGTGGAGCAGTTCATGTATTTGATGCAGCCGCTTTTGATATTGTTGATTTGTACAAGACTAAAACTAAAGAGCAGATTATTGAAGTTTTGTCACAAAAGTATGATGGACAAGCTATTTTAGATGCTTATGATGAGATTGTAAAATTAGAGTCAGAAGAGCTGCTTTTTAGTGAAGATGTATATTCTGATATTATCACAAATTGGGAAAGAAAGCCCGTTGTTAAGGCTCTCTGCCTTCATATTTGCCATGACTGCAATTTGAGATGCAAGTACTGCTTTGCTTCAACTGGAAGCTTTGGCGGGCATAGATCAATGATGGACGTAGAGACAGGCAAAAAAGCAATAGATTTTCTAATCGAAAAGTCAGCAGGAAGGCGTAATTTGGAGGTTGACTTTTTTGGTGGTGAGCCTCTCATGAATTTTGATGTAGTAAAACAGATTGTTGAGTATGCACGAAACTTAGAAAAGGAAGCCAATAAGAACTTTAGGTTCACCATTACTACCAATGCGATTCTTATTAATGAAGACAACAAAGAGTTTATAAATAAACACATGCATAATGTTGTTCTTAGCATTGATGGGCGTAAGGAAACAAATGATAGAATGAGGACTAGAGTAGATGGCTCTGGAACGTATGACAGTATCCTTCCTAAAATAAAAGAAATGGCGGATTCTAGAAATCAAGATAATTATTATGTAAGAGGTACTTTTACAAGAGAAAATCTTGATTTTTCAGAGGATGTTTTGCATTTGGCAGATGAGGGCTTCAAACAGATATCTATTGAGCCTGTTGTTGCTGCTAAGGACTCTGGATATGATATACGTGAGCAAGACCTTGAAAAGCTTTTTTCTGAATATGAGTACCTTGCCAACGAGTATATTAAGAGGGGAAAAAACAAGGAAGGCTTTAATTTCTTTCACTTTATGATTGATTTGAAGCAAGGTCCTTGTGTTATAAAAAGGATGGGTGGATGTGGTTCTGGACATGAATATCTAGCTGTTACGCCAGAAGGAGACTTATATCCATGTCATCAGTTTGTTGGTGATGAAAAATTTAAAATGGGTAATATTCATCAAGGTGTATTTAACACTGACTTTCAAAAGAATTTCCAGAAATCAAATGTTTATTCAAAAAAAGAGTGCTCGGAATGTTGGGCAAAATTTTATTGCAGTGGAGGATGTGCTGCTAACGCATATCAATTTAATAATGATATAAATATTCCATACAAGATAGGTTGTGAGCTCGAGAAAAAGAGAGTTGAGTGTGCAATCTGGATTAAAACTCAAGAATAGAGGGGTACCTTGTGATAAGAGATTTTAACAACATTACACCAAAAATTCACGAAACTGCTTTTGTTGCACCCAATAGTACAGTTATTGGCGACGTAGTCCTAGGCGCCAATTCAACAATTTGGTACAATGCAGTATTGAGGGGAGATATCGACAGTATAATTGTTGGTGACAACACTAATATACAGGAAGGCTGTATACTGCACTGTAAAAAAGGAGCAGAGGTAAGAATAGGTTCTCACGTTACAATAGGGCATGGCGCTATATTACATAGCTGCCAGATTGGTAATAATACACTTATTGGAATGGGTGCAATAGTGCTTGATGATTCAGAAATTGGTAATAACTGCTTAGTTGCGGCTGGTAGTGTTGTGACTCCAAGAACGAAAATACCTGATGGAAGCTTAGTAGTTGGTAGTCCAGCGATGATTAAGAGAATACTGTCAGAACAGGAAATTCTTGAGATTAAAAGTAATGCAAATGAGTATATTAATCTTTTGAAGTATTATAAATAGTTCTAAAGTATAAATATTTTAATGTTTATAAATATTTTTAATAGTATTGTATACTCTAAAGTTAGTTGAGTAGCAAATGGAGGTAAAAATGATTATTCCTTTACAGGTTAGAGAAAATGAAGAGGTAAAATGTCTCATAGCTACAGCTGACAGACAGCTGAAAGAGATGGGATATACTGAGCATTCATTAAGACATTTAACACATGTTTCAAAGACTGCCGGCAATATTCTTTCAGAATTAGGATTTAGTTCTAGAGATGCCGAGTTGGCTGAAATTGCGGGTTATTTGCACGATATTGGCAATGCGATAAATCGAATGGATCATGCTCATTCAAGTGCTATTATGGCATATGAACTCTTGCTGAGGATGGGAATGTCATACTCGGAAGTCTGTGAAGTTATGCTTGCCATAGGTAATCATGATGAAAACTCTGGTACGGCTGTGAGTACAATTTCAGCTGCACTTATTTTAGCCGACAAATCAGATGTTCATAGGTCACGAGTACAAAATACTGATTTTTCGACATTTGATATTCATGACCGAGTAAATTATGCAGTGGAAAGTTCAACTCTTTCGGTTAACAATGGAAACAAGAGTGCAACACTCCAACTTCATATTGATACTAAAATATGCCCTGTCATGGATTATTTTGAGATTTTTCTCGCTAGAATGACAATGTGCAGGAGAGCAGCTACGTATTTGAAGCTAGATTTTCAGTTAATCATTAATGAAAATAGGTTATTGTAAATGTAAATTTCTAGTCAATAATAGACATATTTATTGACTAGTATTTTTCATAGTTATATAATGTCGAAGTGAAGTAAAATACAAGGGGGAATTCAACAAATGAGAGGAAATAACGCGGTTAAATTTTTCTCGATAATAATTATCACCGGAATTTTAACCTGGATAACTGCTTTTGGGTCTATCCTAGGCTTTGATATACCTGGCGCTGCAGATATCCGTCCAGGTATTGATATTCAGGGAGGGGTAGATGCTAAATTATATGCAGTTACAAAGGACGGCAGTCTACCATCAAAAACAGATTTAGATTCAGCAAGGCTTACTATTGAAAAGAGATTGGATTCAAAGAAGATTTTTGATAGAGTTATAACAACTGACACTCAAAAGGGTTATTTACTCGTACAGATTCCTCACAAAAAAGGTGAAGCGTTTGATCCACAAAAGTCAATTGAAGAAATTGGTAAGACTGCTTTACTAACATTCCGAAATGTTGATAATGCTACAAAAGATGCTTCTGGGAATTATACTACGTCTGGTTCTAGTATTATCTTAGAAGGTACTGATATTGTGGATGCAACTGCGGAGCTAGCACAAGAGGGTGGTTATGAAGTAGGCCTCAAGCTTTCAGTAGCTGGAGCTACGAAGTTCGCGAAAGCAACTGGAGAAATGATTGGTAAGCCTATAGCAATATTCATGGATGAAGAGCTTATAAGTGCACCAAATGTTCAGTCTCAGATTACTGGTGATTCTGCTAGAATTACTCTTGGCGGGACTGCTTCAGAAGCACAGCAATTAGAAGCCAAGAATCTGGCAGGGCTCATCAAATCAGGTTCATTACCATTTAAACTCGAAGCAAAACAGGTGAATAATATTAGCCCTACGCTTGGTTCAAATGCACTTAAAGTTAGTATTGATGCCTTTGTAGTAGCATTTATTTTAATATGTTTGTTTATGATATTCTATTATAGACTGCCGGGGTTAATTGCATGTATTGCATTAGTACTTCATACGGCTTTAGAGCTTTTGGCATTATCATGGATTCATATTACCGTTACGTTGCCAGGTATTGCAGGTCTTATCCTTACTATTGGTATGGCAGTTGATGCTAACGTAATAATATTCGAAAGAATTAAAGAAGAACTTAGGGGCGGAAAAACTCTCCGTTCGGCGATAGATGTTGGATTTAAAAGAGCATTTTCAGCTATACTTGATGGAAATGTGACTACTCTTATAGCGGCTGTAGTTCTATTGAAGTTTGGGACAGGCCCAATACAGAGTTTTGCATACACTCTGTTAATAGGTGTTATATTAAGTTTCTTGACAGCGGTAACAGCTACAAGGTTAATGCTTAAGGCTGTATCTGATTTGGATATAGCAAGGCATCCTTTTCTATACGGAGTTAGCTTGAAAGTGAAAGGAGGCAAAGCAAATGGTTGATTTATATAAAAAGAGATATTGGTTTTTCATTCTTTCAGCTTCAATTCTAATATTAGGTTTAGTATTTTACTTTGCAAAAGGATTTGTACTTGATATTCAATTTGAGGGTGGTACAGTTATTGAAATGAAAGCAAATAAAGATACCTTTACTGAAGCTAATACACAAAAGATAACAGGAGATATTGCTGAGCTAGTTCAGAAGACTGTTAGCAAACCGGCTCAAGTTCAAAAATCAACGGCATTTGATGCTACTAACAGTAATTCTAGTTATGATGTAATTAAGATAAGCATAGGTAGTCAGGATACACTTTCAAATGCTGAACTTTCAAGTGTTAAAAGTGCTGTTATCAAAGAGCTAAAGCTTGATGCTGCTACTGCATTAATAAATGAAGAAAGTGTTCAACCATTTATTGGTAAGGAAATAATGCAGAACGGTATGAAGGCAGTTTTAATTTCTTTTATCCTAATTATTTTGTATGTATGGTGGAGATTTAAAGCTATGTCGCAAGGTCCTTCAGCTGGTGTATTTGCCATTGCGGGTGTATTACATGACGTTTTGATTATGGTATCTGTTTACTTGATTTTCAGTTTACCTTTGAATGAATCATTTATAGCAGCTATTCTTACTGTAATAGGTTATTCGATGAATGATACAATTATTATTTATGATCGTATCAGAGAAAATAGTAGATTGCTCAAAAGAGTTCCGCTTCCAGAATTAGTTAACAGTAGTATAATGCAGACCTTGAATAGATCTATTAATACAGTTGTTACTGCTTTAATAGCGATAACTACTGTGTTTGTATTTGCAAAAGTATATGGTATTGAATCTATTGCACAGTTCAGTTTCCCACTTATTATTGGTATTGCTACTGGTTGTTATTCTTCAATATTTATCGCAAGCCCATTGTGGGTTATGTGGAAAGAAAGTCAAAAGAAGAGTAATGCTTCACCAAAAAAGCCTTTAAAAGCTTAAAACTATTTTAAATAGGAACGCAAAAAGAAAGGGCATATGCCCTTTCTTTTTGCGTTCCTATTTGTTCAGAATCGAAAGTGAAATAGTAATAATTCAACTTACCCATTGATATAGCTGGTTTCAAGCACATATAATGTAAAAGAAGTTGAATTACTATTCTACTGAGATTTCTTCTTCACTAAAATATCGATAACAAACGATGCTATAATAAATTCGGCTAATACAAAGAAGCCATTCGTAATTAATGTGGTCCAGGCAAAATCAAATACACTGCTATAATTATCACTGGTTCTATTCACAACAAATAAAACAGTACCCAATACTATCAAACAGAAGGCAGCTGGAGTTGCGTATTTGATCATTTTTTTTGGCAAATCTGCCATGTTACATAATGCAGAGTTTAAAATGTTCATTTTAGTTGTTTTGTTCTTTTCATTACTACTCATGGAATACCCCTCCTTATATAAATAGAGTACGTAATATCACACAAAATACTATATTGAGCTAAAAACATAGTACGCATACGTAAAATATTAACATTTATACTCCAAAAGTTCAATGTCAATAATTGATAATAATACATTATTCGACATAAGTATTGTAAATTATGGAATATATTTTATGTAAATCGGTCGAAATACCAAAAATCTTTTGTGTAGAAAAAAAGCAAGGTAATATAATATAATAACCATGTAATTCAAAACTGGTAAAATTGAATAGGGGGTATATGAAATGGAGCTTATTTGTTCAAAGAAACTTGAACTAAATGTGGAGTTAGATTGTAAAACTAAAGAGCTTTATTTAGAGTATTATTTAATAGCATGTGAGTCCGAAAATTTTTGTACCTACGGGATACAGATAAGCATGGCAAAAGATAATGGGGAATCTGAAACTGCTGTAATACACGACATTTTATCTTCAAAGGAAAATATGATTGAACTTATCAAACTTCTTTATTCAAATTCAGTCACTCCAGTTAGTGCATATGATGTCATTTGTGACTGTATATCTTAGAACTTAATTTTCTAAATTTATATATGATTTATCTCGGCGGTGGTACTAATCTCCCGCGTTACAAGCAGGAGATTAGTACCACCAAGCCTCAAAATAAGTGCGATAAAGAAAACTTGGCTTGTGCCAAGCCTGTGGCGCTGGCAGAAGCCTTAGTTGCACTTATACTTTCCGAAAGGAAAGTGCTAGAGTTCAGAAAACTTCATCTGAACTAAGTCTTCTTTATCAAAGTATGCTTAGGCATACTTTTTTGTTTCTAAAAATATTATCAAAAAAGAAGGATTCTTAATAATAATGTCGAAAATGTATTAAGTGAATTTTGCGAAGGCTAAAATAAAGAATAGGAGATGTGTTTATAATATTTGGATATTAATTTATTAACAAGATTGGAATTTAAGACATAATGGCAATTTTTTTCCCTGAGGATTTAATTGAAGAAATAAGGGTAAATAATGACATAGTTGATGTAATATCTGAGTATGTCAAGTTAGATAAGAAAGGGAAAAGTTATTTTGGCAAATGTCCTTTTCATAATGAAAAGACAGCGTCTTTTTCTGTTGAACCAGTAAAACAAATATTTCATTGCTTTGGCTGTAGCAAGGGTGGCAATGTAATACATTTTATTATGGCAATAGAGAATCTGGATTTTCCAGAAGCATTGCAATTACTTGCAGATAGAGCTAAGATACAGATTCCAGAAATGAGCGATGGAATTCAGGATGACGCGAAGGCTAACCTGAAAAAGGAACTTTTACAAATAAATATTGAAGCGGCTAGATTTTTTCATAATAATTTAATTAATGAAGAGAATATAGTTCCAATTGCATATTTGAAAAATAGGAAAATAGTAAAACAAACTATTATCAAGTTTGGCTTAGGTTATGCTGAGGATAAGTATGACATGCTATATAAGCATTTGACGGCTAAAGGCTTTAGCGATTCGTCCGTTTTTAAAAGTGGGCTTGTTATATATAAAGAAGATACCAAAAAGATATATGACAGGTTTAGAGGTAGAATTATGTTTCCGATATTTGACATAAGAGGAAATATAGTTGCTTTTGGTGGAAGAGTATTAGATTCCTCGCAACCGAAGTACATGAATTCTCCAGAAACAGATGTTTATCAAAAAGGAAGGCATTTGTATGCATTGAATTTTGCTAAAAGTGCATGTGCAAAGCAAATTATATTAGCTGAAGGCTATATGGATGTTATTTCATTACATCAAAGTGGAATAATAAATGCAGTTGCACCGCTTGGTACAGCATTGACCGAAAATCAATGTAAACTCCTAAAGAAGTATACGGAAGAAGTAGTTCTTTCCTTTGACTCTGATTCTGCTGGACAAGCTGCTGCACTCAGAAGTCTTGATTTACTCAATGGCATAGGCTGCAATGTTAAAGTTTTATCTATTACTTCAGGTAAAGATCCTGATGAATTTATCAAAACTCATGGTGTTGATGAATTTTCAAAGCTTGTTAGTAACTCTAAAAGTTTAATAGATTTCAAATTAGATATTTTGGATGAAAAGATAGATACTTCAACTAATGATGGGAAAATTAAATTTATTGATAAAGCAGTGCTTATTTTGGATGAAATTGACAATAATGTAGAGAGAGAGCTGTATGTAAGAAAATTGTCCAAAGAGTTTGACGTAAGTGAACAGTCCATTTATTCCGAAATGGCAAGACGTCAAAAGGGGATAGACGGGCAGGCGAAAAAGCAGATAAAGGATATTAATATAGTTAAAAAGAATACTATTAGGAAAAGCATCATAAGTGAAAGCACTGAGGAAAGGCTTGTTAAGCTGCAATTAATGCTGTTAGCTACTATTTGCTTGGAAAACAATGTATATCTGCATATTAAAGATGTTTTGAATATTGATAAATTTAGTTCAATGGAAATAAAGCAAGCAGTATGCTTCGCTATTGAACGTATAGAAAGTAAAGCAGGTATTTTGACCGGTGAGATATTAAATAAACTTTCTACCCCTTTGGCTGAAAGTTTTGCAAATATAATTCAATCCCAGAGCATATTTGAGAATAATAGAAAAGCTGCTCTGGACATTATTAGAAAAATGGACCTTTATGGTTTGGAGTCTAGGAAAGACGAAATAATTGAACTAAAAAAGAGAAGTGATCTGACAGAAGGAGATGTTGAGTTATTAAATCGAGAATTAAGCAGTATTGTATCAAATATAACTACAATGAAAAAAAGCCTGTAATAATGCATGAAAGGAGTGGACCTAATGAAGCATAGTCAAGAAAGTAGAAAAGCAATTCTTAAAGAATTGATTGATAAGGGTAAAGCCAAAGGAATGCTCACTTACAAAGAGATAATTGAAGCCTTTGAGGAAATTGAGCTAGAGCCAGAGCATATCGAAAAGATATACGAAACCCTTGAAAATTTGGGTATTGACGTTATTGGCGATATTGAAGCTGATTTGGAAGAAATTCAGAATAATAATGATGAGGAACTGGATATCAGCATCCCAGATGGAATAAGTATAGATGACCCTGTGAGGATGTACCTTAAAGAGATTGGTAAAGTACCCCTTTTGACAGCGGTTGAGGAAATCGATCTTGCTCATAGGATGGAAAATGGTGATATTGAGGCAAAAAGAAGGCTCGCAGAAGCCAATCTTAGGCTTGTTGTAAGTATTGCAAAGAGGTATGTCGGTAGAGGCATGCAGTTCCTTGATTTAATTCAAGAAGGCAATTTGGGACTAATTAAGGCAGTTGAGAAGTTTGATTATAGAAGAGGGTTTAAGTTTAGTACCTATGCAACTTGGTGGATTAGACAGGCGATTACTAGAGCTATCGCTGATCAGGCAAGAACTATACGTATTCCTGTTCATATGGTAGAAACTATAAATAAATTGATTAGGGTATCAAGGCAACTATTGCAGGAATTAGGTAGAGAACCACAGCCTGATGAAATTGCAAAAGAAATAGGCATGACAGTAGAAAAAGTTCGGGAAATAATGAAGATTTCCCAGGAGCCTGTTTCTCTTGAGACTCCAATTGGAGAAGAAGAAGATAGTCACTTGGGAGACTTTATTCCAGATGATGATGCTCCAGCGCCTGCTGAGGCTGCTGCATTTACAATGCTAAAGGAACAGCTCATTGATGTGTTAGATACATTAACAGCCCGTGAAGAGAAAGTTTTAAGGCTCAGATTTGGTTTGGATGATGGGCGCGCAAGGACTCTTGAAGAGGTTGGTAAGGAGTTCAATGTTACAAGGGAACGTATACGTCAGATAGAGGCCAAAGCTTTAAGAAAGCTTAGGCATCCTAGCAGAAGCAAGAAGTTAAAGGACTATCTAGATTAAAATTTAGATTTGTATAAAAGACTAGGATTTATGGGAATACATTGAAACAAAATAGGAAAAAGGGATACTATGAAAATGGCATCCCTTTTTCTATGTTATAGTGATAAGTAATCACTCAGTCTGCAGTTTATTGAATCATGTAATTATTAGTAATAATTAGCATGATTAATCAATTATAAGAGAATTGGTAATAAACACTCTAAACAAGCTAATAATAGGTATTTTGATGTTGACCAGTCGGTGGTTGGTAAGTATAATATTAAATGTGCTCGCGATAGCACACTGCACTCATCGGAGTGCAATGTACCTTAAAGAGTACATTTAAATATTCCTCAATAGCTCAGTTGGTAGAGCATGCGGCTGTTAACCGCAGGGTCGTAGGTTCAAGTCCTACTTGAGGAGCCACCGAGGGCCTTTAGCTCAGTTGGTTAGAGCAACCGGCTCATAACCGGTTGGTCCGGGGTTCGAGTCCCTGAAGGCCCACCAAAGAAGAACACGCGATAGCGTGTTCTTCTTTTATGCACCTTTCCTCGCTGCCGCTCTCGTCTGAAGACCACCAAAGAAGAAAACGTTATTTCATCTTGCTAATAAATTCTATGCTTTGTTCTTCATCCTGTATATCGATACTCGTTTTGCTCATAGATGGCACATTTGCATTTATCCCAAAGATATCTCGACCCAGGATGTTGCTTGATATAGGTCTTTCAATATCATTTACTTTATTTTTGTTATTATATGGGGTCATATTATGGATTCCTCTCTTTTTCAAAAATTTGATGTATTTAAGTTGATTAATTAGTATTAATATGTGTATAATTTATTTTGTTAATGCACCTTAATATTTTATATTAAACATTTGAACAGTATAATTATGCTGATGTGACAAAAGATGGGCTTGTTGGGGATGTGGAGGATAGTTTGAACTTAATTTTAAAGGGAAGATTAAAGCTATTAGCAGACAAGGTACCAAAATGTAATGTAGCTGCCGATATTGGCACTGATCACGCGTATTTACCAATTTATTTGATTCAGCAAGGTGTTTGCAAAAAGGCAATAGCATCAGATGTTAGAATAGGGCCTGTGGAGGCAGCAAATAATAATATAACTTTATATACATTGAATGACAAGATAGAAACAAGGCTTGGAAGTGGTTTAGATACCATATCTGAAAATGAAGCGGACTCCATAATAATTGCTGGCATGGGTGGGACACTCATTTCCAGAATTTTAGAGGAAAATGCACAAAAAGCATCAAAAGCCTCAGCATTGATATTGCAGCCTATGAATGAAATGCACGTAGTCAGAAAATGGTTGTATGACAACAAGTTTGATATTTATGACGAGGAAATAGTTGCTGAGGGCCAAAAGTTATATTTTGTATTAGCTGCAAAATATGATGGTGGTATTAAAGGATATACTGATTTACAACTGAATATTGGTGAGAAACTCATCAAAAAAAAGGATCCATTATTGTTACAATATTGCGAATTGAAAGTTAGGCAAATAGACAATGTGTTGACACAATTAGAGAATCTAGAAGGTAAACAAGAGCTTCAAAGCCACTATTCTGAGTTGAAAAAGGATTACATGGACTTAATTATTGACCTGAAGGATAAATGAGATAAAAGCTGTTAGCTATTAATTAACTATATTAAATAGATTAAAGAGGATAATAAATATATGAATGTAGGAGAAATACTTGATTATATCAATGAGATAGCACCTTGGAAATATGCTGAGGGATGGGATAATGTCGGATTGATGGTAGGAAGCAGTAATTGTAAAGTAAAAAAAATTATGCTATGCATGGATGTGACTTCAGAGGTTATTGACGACGCAATAAACCAGGGGTCAAACGTAATAATATCTCATCACCCCTTCTTGTTTTCAAAACTGGATAAAATTGATTTAGATACATTAAACGGTCACCTTATTTCTAAAGTTATTAAGAGGGATATATGTGTTATTAGCGCACATACCAATCTTGACGTGGCAGTGGGAGGGGTCGAGGATACTCTTGCTGAGGCTTTGGGCTTAACTAATTGCAGAATACAAAAATCATATATTCCAGAAGGCTTAGACCTAGATATTGGAATGGGTAAGGTAGGAGAACTGCCTGTTGAATTGTGCTTCGAAGAGTTTATCAGAACAGTGAAAAAAAATCTTGGTATTGATAATCTTAGAATTGTTGGAGTCCAGCCTGAATATGTAAAGAAGGTAGATGTATTCTGTGGCAGCTTTGATGGCGACCTAGACAGCGTAAAACGGCACAACGTTGATGTACTGGTTACGGGTGATATAAAGTACCACATAGCTCTAGAAGCCAGAGAAATGGGCCTGTGCCTTCTTGACGTAGGGCATTTTGCATCGGAGCATTTAATTGTTGATAAACTTAAAAAGTTTTTTACAAATAAGTTCAATAATATTGAGATTATTTGTAATACATTGGAAAAAGACCCATTTGTTTTTTCTTGACTAATGTTTTGAGAGCATCTATAATTAAGTGTCCGCTAGGACAGTATTATTAATTAGTAAAATATATATGAGTAAGCCAGATGATCGCAGGTGCAGCCTGAAAAGGCGTACGTGAGGAAAGTCCGGGCTCCATAGGGCAATGGTGCCGGGTAACTCCCGGTGAAGGTGACTTTAAGGAAAGTGCAACAGAGATATACCGCCTTCTGAAGTATAAAGTAAAAGTTTTGTAAATAACTCAAAGCTCTTACTTTATACTTCAGAATGGTAAGGGTGGAAAGGTGAGGTAAGAGCTCACCAGCGGCTTGGCGACTTGTCGGCTATGTAAACCCCACCTGGAGCAACGCCGTGGAGGGACGCAATGACTGCCCGTCAGTCCCGAGGAGGTGGCTTGAGCGATACAGAAATGTATGGCCTAGATAGATGATCGTCAAATACAGAACCCGGCTTATAGACTTACTCATAATAAATATCAAAAACACTCGCTTACAAGGCGGGTGTTTTTGCTTATTTTACAAGTCCATAAGTTTGGTATTATTTCATAAAGTTCACAAAAATGTTGTAATGTGAATATATGTAATAACATATTTCAAACAAAAAAACCGATTTATCGCTCACATAGTTTACATAAACAACATAATATGAATTATTCAATAAATTAAAAATAAATTAGGAGTGAATTTAATGGCAATGAATATGGAACAGATGCAGACTATGATGGCAAAGATGCATGCACAAAATCATACCAATGATATGAAATTGGCCCAGCATTTTAGGTCGGTTAGTGATGTATATATGTCTATGGCTCAAGGAGAATATGAAATGTACCAGCATCATGCAGGTCAAGCTCAAGGGACGGGTCAAATGACTAGTCCTAGGGATCAACAAATGATGCAGGGAAGGTATTATTAATAAGAGATGTGCTGATCAATTTTTTTACAGAATCCCCTATCAGATTTATTATGTGATAGGGGATTTGCTATTTTTGCTAAGGAAATTTTATCATTACACTTCATAATTTAAATAGACTTAGATTGGCTTTTAGGATTAATTAGTGGTTCATAAGAGAATTGCAGTATTAGAGAAAAAGAGGGAATACTTTGTATAGTGTCGAATTTTTTTATAATGACTTTTGACATATTAAAGCGAGGTAATACTTTGAAAAATCAAAACAGTAAAGAAGAAAATTTAAATAGAGATTATATTTTTTATGAATTTACGAATAGTTTATGCCCAGAATGCTATCAATCCATTCCTGCTAAGGTCGTGTTAAAGAATAAAAAGGTATACCTACTCAAGTATTGTCCAACGCATGGGGAACAGCTTGAACTCTTAGAAGAAATAGCTGAGTATCACCTTAAAAAAAGGCAGTATGATAAGCCAGGAACACGCATGAAAGTACATACAAAAGTAGACAAAGGCTGTCCTTTTGATTGCGGAATATGTCCACAGCATGACCAGCATGGGTGTATTGGTTTGATTGAGGTTACTACGAAATGCAATTTACATTGTCCTCTTTGCTATGCAAATGCTGGAGAAGGAAAATTTGTGTCGTTGGATAAAATTGAAGAAATGATGGATTTTTTTCAGGAATCAGAAGGTGGACAGGCAGAAATCTTACAAATTAGTGGTGGTGAGCCAACCCTGCACCCTGATATTATCAATATCATAAAGTTAGCAAAAGCCAAGATGTTTAAGTATGTTATGCTCAACACAAATGGATTAAGAATTGCAGAAGATGAAGAGTTTGTAAGCGAACTTCAGCAGTTTGTTGGTGGATTTGAAGTATATCTTCAGTTTGATGGCTTCAAAGAATCAACCTTTATGAATTTAAGGGGAGAAAACCTATTAGAGAAAAAGCAAAAAGCGGTGGATAATCTTTCTAAATATAAAATACCAACTACACTAGTATCTACAATATCTAACGGGATAAATGATGATGAAGTCGGACGGATATTTACGTTTGGTTTAAAACAGCCATATATAAGAGGAATTAACTTTCAACCAACGGCATTTTTCGGAAGAACAATGCAGAATGTGAAGGAAAATAGAGTTACTCTTTCTGGAATTCTAAAGCGATTAGAACAGCAAACCGGCGGAATGCTCCAGCTGAATGATTTTATTCCGTTACCCTGTAATGTAGAACGGGTTGCCATCACTTACCTCTACAAGACATCCAAAGGTGGTTTTATACCGATTACCAGAGATGCAAGGATACAAGACTATCTTCAAATAATTAATAATACTTTCGTGTTTACAATTGAAGATGCTTTGAAAAACGCTGGGCGGAGCATTAAAGATATAAAAACAACCTGCAATTGTTTTAAATTCTTAAATGACTTCAAGCATATTGTGCCCTTTGACTTTTTTATAAAGTCAAAAGAACAAAAAATGGATTATATTGACCAGAATACCTTCCGAATTAGTGTAAGTTCTTTTCTAGATGCTTATAATTTTGATATGAAGTCGATGCAAAAGGAATGTGTTCATGTTATCACTGAGGACCTACGTAAAATCCCTTTTTCAGCATATAATACGATACATAGGGGGAAGACAACATGAGGGAGCTTCTGAGCCAAGGGTTGTTCAATTTAGTTATACAGGCAATTATATGCTTATGTGTTTTTTTCCTATTTCTTGCCATTTTTATAGATTTTGTTTTGTATTCTAGAAAGGAACAAGTTCAGACGGAAAAGAAGTCTTTCGTTGAAACAGGTACAATGACACTTTTTTTTATTATATTTTACTTGATATTGCAAAGTGGCCTAGGAGGTGTTTTTATTACATTTGGCTTTTTAGGAAAGCTATTGAAAGTACTGGGAACGTTAATGATTATTATTGGCTGCATTGCAAATATATATGGGAGATTGAATCTAGGAAGGAATTGGGCTAACCAGGTCAAAATCTATCAGGAGCAGGCTTTAGTTCAGACTGGAATGTATAAAATTGTACGTCATCCCTTATATGCTTCTATCATATTGATGTTTTATGGAGCTTCTCTGGTATATCAAAATACTGTTGCACTTGTTGTGGTGTCAGTGGTTTTTGTCCCAATGATGTATTATCGTGCCATTCAAGAAGAAAACCTTCTAACACAAAGGTTTCCTATGTATAATAAATATAAGCAAAGCACAGGGATGCTTTTCCCTAAAATATTAAAAGGAAGGGAACGTATTTAATATGAAAGAATGTAAACCAGTGGAAATACCAAATGGCTCATTTAACTTTTGCAAATATACTATCTCAGCTTTGCTTTGGGGTTCACTTATAATGCAGAGTAAAATGCTTGTAATACTTTGTTTTGTGATTCTGGTTTTTTCGGCACTGTTAAAAGTAGAAAAAGCACCCCTCGTATTTTTGTACACGAATACAGTGGATAAGCTTTTCCCGTCCAAAAGGATTATACTTGATGAAAATTCTGTATGGTTTGCTCACATGGTAGGAGCTGCTTTCTCTGGGGCTGCCCTTGTGTTTTTATTTTTCATACATCCCATCACAGGCTGGATTATAACAGGTATTCTTGCTTTGTTAAAAACATCAGGTGCGTTGGGCTTTTGTGGTGCAATGAAACTTTATGGATGTTTGAACAATCCAAACGGAAAATGCTGCAGGGTAGGAAAGAGAATAAAGAAATATGAATGTGATTAAGCATTAGAAAGGAAAGCAAATGATAAATGCAACATGGGGAGTAAGGCCAGTACTCTTTTATATAGGTGGATTTCCTGTAGAAGCCTATCCGATTTTTATGTTTTTAGCATTAGTTACAGGAATTCTTGTTTATGTGGTTCAATTAAAAATGGATAACATACGCAAATCAAATGCTTTGTATATTGCTGTTTTTGCGATTATCGGGGGCACAATCGGCTCAAAAATACCAATTATAATCATGTATTGGAAGGAACTGAATTCTGACCCCAATTCTTTTAATATCCTGTTATCAGGAAGAACTATTGTTGGAGGACTTATTGGCGGTGCAGTAGGTACATTTTTTGCAAAAAAGATTTTCAAAATAAAAGAACGGTTGGGTAATCAAATTGCTATTCCTGTGGCGGCTGGTATGGCTGTCGGACGTGTTGGCTGCCTCTTAAGAGGATGTTGCTACGGTAAAGCAACAAAGTTGCCCTGGGGCATAGATTTTGGGGATCAAATCAGCAGGCATCCTACACAAATTTATGAAATTATATTTGACATATTGTTAGTGTTTTTCTTGGTATGGAAAAAGACCAAGGGAGTGAGGCCTGGAGAGCTGTTCAAAATATTCCTGAATTGTTATTTGAGTTTTCGATTCTTTTTAGAATTTATACGTGTAGAGAAAGTTTCATTTATAGGATTGACGGATTTTCAAATACTATGTGTAATAAGTTTAGTTTATATAAACCGACAATTTATTTTTCAAATTTTTAATAGAAGGGGTGTAAAAGAAAATGAATGATTTTCAAGAGGGTTCAGATAACTTTAATAATAGTATTGATAACAGCAATCCTCCACCTAGTAAAAACCCAAATACTGTGTTAGATGTATTCATGGGTATTGGAATATCTGCAATAGCCTATGCTTTAACATGGTTTGTTTTCAGAGGACAGTATAATGCAATGATAACAGTCCTGATTGATTTTATTATAATAGCAGCATTTGGATTTCTAACAGTGAGATTTTTCAGGACAAACCATAAAGTTTCTGCCATCATCATGCTTGCCTTGATCTCTCCGGTAATATTAAATTTATTGCTTTTGGGGGCTTGTGGGCTGATACTTTTACCGAAATAGTTGGCATAAAACATTAGAAAATTTGAAACCAAATCAACATGATTTAATTCTGTTTAAAATTGGAGGAAGGATTTATGAATGAAAGAGGATTTAGTAAATTATACTGGGGCTTCCTATTTATAATGCTTGATTTTAAAATACAAGGGGTGGATATTCTACCCGATATAATAGGTTATATATTATTTGCTGTTGGCTTAAGTATGCTAGCAGGAAACAGCATGAATTTTAAAAAGGCTGGGAACTTCAATATTCCTATGATAATAATATCCATATTTTCTATATATGAGAAGCCTGCTCAAGGTGGGGGAATTCAGTTTGGCCCATTTGGCATTTTAGGTATTCCTATTACAATTGCCATATTGGTATTGAGTTTACTGGTGGTATATTATATATTTATGGGAATAAAAGATATGGCTCAAATTCAAGGACAATCAGATATATATGAAGAAGCTGATAATAGGTGGAGGCAATTTCTCTTATTGCAATTAGCTATATTGCCAGCATTTATCTTGATTTTTATTCCACCATTAGCGATTATTTATATTATTGTTATGCTTATTGTTTCAATTGTAATGACAATTATTATTATGCAGTTTATGAGAAAATGCGGAGAAAGTTTAGGAAGAATAGGAGGATAAATTTATGTTTAAGGAAATGAGAAGGAAGGATAGAAATATTGATAATGAACAGTCAATTAAGCTACTAGAGCAGGGACAATATGGAATATTATCTACAGTGGGTGAAAACGGATATGCATATGGGGTTCCACTAAACTACGTATATTATGAAGGAAATATCTATTTCCATTGTGCTGTCGTTGGAAGTAAATTAGACAATATTGTGTTTAACGATAAGGTTTCATTTTGTGTGGTTGGTAAGACTGAACCTATACCAGATACGTTCAGCTATAAGTATGAGAGCGTTATTGTGTTTGGAAAAAGCATAGAAGTATATAATAAGGAGAAGGAAGATGCATTGCTTGCAATAATTCAAAAGTATTCTGGTGAGTTCATGGAAAAAGGAATGGAATACATGAAAAAAGGCAACGCCCAGACAAAAGTCCTAAAGATTATTATCGAGCATATGACGGGAAAGGCAGGAAGGTGATTTGTGTAACACTTTACATAATGTATTAATAAGCTAATAGTATACATAATTAATGTGTATTAATCTTTTTTTCAATAGGAGGTTTTAGCATGACATCAGACGCAGAATTTGTAAGACAATCGCTAGAAGTACATCTGTTTTTTGCGAGGATTATGAAGGAACACTCCTTTTTCCTTCAAATTGGATTTACACCAAAGGATAGTAATTTTTCTGGGCAGGCAGATGCTTTTAGACGGGAATTTGACGCTCTTTTAAGGGAAGTGATTTCGTTATCCAACGGTGTCGTTAGCCCTAGTGTTCTTCAATCTGGAGAAGTGATTACACAATATACGCTTAATGCTGAAATAGCATCAGCTTATTATACAGGAGTACAAATACAGACAAAGCTTACACAAGCAGCAGCCGGTTTAATGAGTAGGGGCATGATGGCAGCTAATCCTATGCTTGAACAAAGAGTGTATATTCTAAACCAAAAGGCAATGAAATTACTTGCTTCAATAATACAATTTAAGACCACTATTTTAACAAATGTTTTATCCTGTAAAATGTTTACAGCAAATTATCCACTGCTAATTGACCATATTTTACGTGAGGCAAAATTTTATTTAAGGATGATTCAAAGACTTCAAAATAGAGAAGAAATATATGCAGAAATAGAAGCATACGAGCAAGAAATTTTTTGGAACAGGATTATGGCGGAGCATTCTAAGTTTATTAGAGGATTACTTGATCCATCAGAAGATGAGTTAATCCTTGCAGCAAATAATTTTGGAAATGAATTTGACCAGTTGACAAATGAAGCAAACCACTATTTACGTTTGTTGA
>Ga0209430_1000724_pt1 | contig 30181 bp, 27 predicted proteins | sample BarGraIncub1133A_FD_184504 | JGI IMG/M metagenome (GOLD analysis project Ga0209430, IMG submission 184504) | Arctic peat soil microbial communities from Barrow, Alaska - Barrow Graham LP Incubations 11-33A (SPAdes) (version 2) | ecosystem: Environmental > Terrestrial > Soil > Wetlands > Peat... | reverse complement strand
CCGCCGTAACTACACGAGCGCAGGTTCGCGCTCCCCTAGATGGTGAAGTCCTTGTCGCCCTTGAACACGGCGACCGCCTCGGCCAGGCCCGCGTCGCCGAGCGTGATGGCGCTGATCGCCTTCGTGAGGCGGATGGCTTCATCGAGCGGACGCTGGTGGATGTTGCGGCCGGTCGCGTTGCCGATGGCCCCGCCGATGTGGATCTGCTCCCACAGCTGGTTCAGGAAGATCTCGGCGTCGACCGTCGAGCCACCCGCGCACACGAGCCCGGTGCGACCGGCGGCCCTGGTGGCCTCGTGCAGGAGATTGGCCGACGAGCCGGCCTCGGTCGCCTTCGGAGGATTGACCTTGACGAAGTCCGCGCCGATGCAGCATGCCGCGCCCGCGGCGCCGGCGATCAGGTGCGGGGCCTTCTCGTCCGTGACCGCCTTGCCGCGCGGGTAGATCCACAGCACGACGAGCAGGCCCTCAGCGTGGGCGTTCGCGATCAGCTGAGCGGCCTCCGTCATCATCTGCGCCTCGTACTCGCTGCCCAGGTAGATGGTGTACCCGATGCCGACGACATTGACGCCGTTGTCGATGAGGTCGAACACGGTCTGGATGTCGTAGAGCTGCGGCGAGTACGGGTCCTCCTGCGAGGTGGGGACCAAGTGGGTCTTGCTGTTCATCTTGACCAGGTAGTTGATCTCGGGATAGTCGGCGGCGTACTGCGCGATCAGGCCGCGCTGGCCGGCGAGGATGCCGATGGTCCCCTTCGAGCCGATCTCGAACAGGTGCAGGGGACTGCCATCGTCCTCGGCGATCCCCTCACCGAAGAAGTCGTCGTTGAGATGCTCGATCTTCTGGTCGCAGGCGAAGAGCATGAGACGGCCGGTACCGCGCGTCGCCTTCAGGTAGTTGTCGATGTAGACGTCACGTGCGCCCTCCGGTACATCGGCCGGGACACGCACGTTCTCAGCAGTGATCTGGGGCATAGGGTTCCCTCCTCGAGACTGTCGCGGACGGCATCCGTGCCGTCCGTCAAGAAGCATGTCCCCAATGTAGGTGAACGTCGTACCCATTTCCACCGTCACCGCGCCTTGAGGTCCCGCTCCATTCGAACATGCGGCAGATATGTCCTGCCCATCCGGTACGGATCCGAGGTGATGCGGAACCCCAGACGCTCATAGAGGCCGACCGCACCGCTGCGCGCGTTCAGGAAGGCGAAGGGAAGGTGCGACTCGGCGGCCCGCGCGATCGCGGCTGTGACGAGGTCCTGCGCGATGCCCTTGCGACGGTGCGATGGGGCGACGGCGACCTGGCGAACATGTCCTCCACCGTGCTCACAGATCAACCGCACGTAGCCGACGAGCCGATAGCCGTCGAGGGCTACGAAGTGGGTGGACGCGGGGTCCATCTCGTTCCACGCGTCGTTGCGCACCACCCCGAAGGGCCGGTGCAGCGTCTCGTAGCAGAGGTCCGCGACCTGGCGCAACACGGGATCGGAACCGGGGACGGTGCGGATCACCACCCCGTCGCCGCGTCGCAGGACCTCACGGTGCCGCATCGTCTCGAGACCGACCTTCACCCGCGGTAGCGGTTGGTGACAGGCATGCGGCGGTCCTTGCCGAACGCCTTGGGGGTGACGCGGATACCCAGCGGTCCTTGACGACGCTTGTACTCGGCGGCGTCCACCAGACGGGCGACGCGCTCCACGATCGCGCGGTCGGCACCCGAGGCGACGATCTCGTCGACGGAACTGTCGCGTTCGACATAGGCCTTGAGCACCTGGTCGAGCAACTCGTACTCGGGCAGCGAATCGGTGTCAGCCTGACCGGGACGAAGCTCGGCCGACGGCGGCTTCGTGATGCTCGGGGGCGGTATGACCTCACCGGCGCCGTTACGCCACGCGGCGAGCTGATACACGTGCGTCTTGTAGAGGTCCTTGATCGGGGCGAAGCCGCCCACCATGTCGCCGTAGAGCGTCGAATAGCCCACCGACAGCTCGGACTTGTTGCCGGTGGCCAGAACGATCCAGCCGAACTTGTTCGACAGGGCCATGAGCAACGTGCCGCGGACCCGGGCCTGCAGGTTCTCCTCGGTCACGTCGGCGGGGAGGTCGTCGAAGAACGGGGCGAGCGTGGCGAGCAGCGCGGAGAAGCCCTGCTCGATGGGAAGGGTGCGGAGCTCGATCCCGAGGTTGTCGGCGAGCGCCTGCGCATCGGTGAGACTGCCATCCGACGAGTAGCGCGACGGCATCGCCACGCCGTGGACGTACCCGGCTCCGAGCGCATCCACGGCGAGCGTGGCGGTCAGGGCGGAGTCGATGCCCCCCGACAAGCCGATCACCGCGTCGGAGAAACCGTTCTTGCGGAAGTAGTCGGAGAGACCTGCGACAAGCGCTCCGTAAACCTCGGCGGGCCCATCGAGAAGCGGCTCGACGCGGCCGAGTCCGCTCGAGGGAAGATCCGTCACGAGCATGTCGGAGACGAAGGCACCGGCGCGAGCGACGACATCCCCGGAGGGCGCGATCACGACCGAACGGCCGTCGAAGACGAGCTCGTCCTGGCCTCCGGCAAGGTTGCAGTATGCGAGGTAGACATGGTGATCGCGCGCACGCTCGCGGAGCATCGTTTCGCGCTCGATCCCCTTGCCCGCATGGAACGGGGACGCGGAGATGTTGAGCACGACGTCCGCCCCGGCGGCGGCCTCGGCGAACGTGTCGGCCGACCACACGTCCTCGCATACCGTGACGGAGCAGACCGCGCCCGCCACCTCGACGAGCAGCGGGCCGGTGCCCGGCTCGAAGTAGCGCTCCTCGTCGAAGACGCCGTAGTTGGGAAGGCGACGCTTGCGGTAGACCGAGGCGACCACGCCGCCCGAGCAGACGGCTGCGGAGTTGTGCAGAGCCTCGCCGTCGCGCTCGACGAACCCGATGACGCAGGTCAGGCCCACCGTTGCGCGAGCCACGAGCTCGAGCGCCTCACGGAGGTCGCGGATGAAGTGATCCTTGGCGACGAGGTCTTCCGGTGGATAGCCGGCGAGCGCCAGCTCCGGGACCAGCAGGAGGTCCGCCCCCTGCACGAGCGCCACTCGCGCCGCATCGACGATGCGGTCGACATTACCGGCGACGTCACCGACCGTGCAGTCGATCTGCGCGAGTGCGATCCGCAACGTTCTCGTCCCTTCCAGGCGGGCAGCGCGGGCTTGAAGCCAAGCGTACCACGGGCGCCGGACGCCTCTGCGAAGGGCGAACTCCCCCTTCAGGAGGAGGTGATGGGCCGTGCGATCGCTACAGCCGCGGACGGGATCCGTCTACTTGACGACGAAGCTCTTGGGCGAGGCCCCGGTCATCGTCACTCGCTCCGAACCCTTGATGGCGGTCGCGAAGTAGTTGTACTTGCCTGCGGTCGCGGGCGCCTTGACGGCCAGGCGCCAGGTCTCGGAATCACCGGAAGTGGAGATCTTCTTCAGCGTGTAGGTCTTGTCAAAGCTCTTCGACGACGTATAGACACGCATCGTCACCGAACCCGGATGCCCGGTCACCTTCGCTGTCATGGTGATCGTCCCGGTCGTCCCGACGCTCGAGGGCGTCACCGTCCGTGACGTGACCGCGATCGTCGCAGAGGTCACGACGGTCGCAGAAGTCGTCTGCTGCGACCCGCCTGCGGCGGCAAGATCCGCGGTGAGTTGCGCGTTCTGCGCCGTCAGAGAGGAGACCGAGGCCTCGGCCGCCGCGGTGCGCGCTTCGGCAGCGGACACGGCGGCGCTGGCGTCGGTGCTCGCACCACTCAGGCGCGCCTCGAGGGACGCTATCCGAGAGGTGGCCGCCGAGGAATTCCAGAACATGATGCCGAGGCCGAGGCCCAAGCCGATCACCAGGGACGCGACGACCCATCCCCAGAACTTGTTGCGCGGCATACGGACGTACTGCATCGCGATACCCCTCTCAGCGCGTTCTCCGCTGTGGTCCCGTGCCGAACCATACCAGACCATGCGGACCACGTGCGTCGACAGACCCTCAGGCCCCGTGTACCGCCCGGGCCAACGCCCGCACGAACTCCCCCACCTCGGCCGGATCGCCCTGCCTGCGGACGATCGCGCTGCCCACGATGACGCCGTCGGCAAGGTCGGCGACGGACGCCGCCTGCTTTGGAGTCGAGATGCCGAAACCGACCGCGATCGGGACGTCCGAAGTACGCCACGACCGCACGCGCGCAACCAGGTCGGCGAGCTCGGGAGGCAGCTCACCTCGCTCTCCCGTCACCCCGACGCTGGAGACGACATAGATGAAGCCGGTCGCCGCCGCAGCGACGGTCTCGAGCCGCGCGGGTGTCGAGGTCGGCGCGGCAAGGAACACCGTGTCGATCCCAAACTGCACGGCCTCCTGCTGCCACCGGGCGGTCATCGGGCTGTCCGGCGGCAGGTCCGGGACGATGAAGCCGCCCACGCCTGCAGCCGCAGCGTCCTCCGCCAGGCGCGGGAACTCGTAGCGCAACATCGGGTTGAGGTAGGTCATGAGGGCGATCGGCGGCATGCCGGGATCCTCGGCCAGCTCGGCCGCAAGAGAGAGGGTCGCCGCGAGGCCGAAACCGCCCTCCGCGGCGAGGGCGACCTGCGCGGCCTCCACGATCGTCGGACCGTCGGCGAGCGGGTCCGCATACGGGACGCCGAGCTCGATCAGGTCCGCGCCGGCCGCGGCCGCCGCCCGGATCGACGCGAGCGAGGTCGCGCGGTCCGGGTAGCCCGCCATCAGGTAGGCGACGAGCGCGGTCCTGCCCGGCGCGAAGGCGCGCGCGAGTGCGCGCTCCGGCGTCACGCCCCCGATCACAGCCCCGCCTCGCGCACGATGTCGATGTCCTTGTCGCCGCGACCGGAGACCGTGACCACCACCGTGGCGTCCGGGCCGAGCTCCGCAGCCAATCGCGGCAGCAACGCGAGCGCGTGGCTGGACTCGATCGCCGGGATGATCCCTTCGCACCGGGTGACCAGCGCGAACGCATCGAGCGCCTCGCGATCGGTCACGGCCTCGTAGCGAACGAGCCCCTCGTCCTTGAGGTACGCGTGCTCGGGACCGACCCCCGGGTAATCGAGACCCGCCGAGATCGAGTACGCCTCGAGCGGATTGCCGGCCTCGTCCTGCAGCAGGTAGCTGTAGAAGCCGTGGATGACCCCGGGCGTGCCGAGCGTCATCGACGCACCGGTCTTGTCGGTGTCGATCCCCAGCCCGGCGGCCTCGGCGCCTACGAGAAGCGGCCGTTCACCCTCAGGCACGCCGACGACGAAGGGATGGAAGGTCCCGATTGCGTTGCTGCCTCCGCCGACGCAGGCGATGACGGCGTCCACGTGGCCGATCCCCTTCTCGGCGATCTGCGAGATGGTCTCGATGCCGATCACACTCTGGAACTCGCGGACCATCGTCGGGTACGGGTGCGGCCCGACGGCGCTCCCGATGCAGTAGAAGGTGTCCTCGACGCGCTCGACCCAGTGCCGCAGGGCCGCGGTCACCGCGTCGGCGAGCGTGCCGCTGCCCTCGTCGACGGGCACGACCTGCGCGCCCAGCAGCCGCATCTTGTAGACGTTGAGCGACTGGCGCCGGATGTCCTCCACGCCCATGAACACGGCGCACTCGAGCCCGAGCAGGGCGCAGGTGGTCGCGGTGGCCACGCCATGCTGCCCCGCGCCGGTCTCGGCGATGACGCGCTTCTTGCCCATGCGCTTGGCGAGCAGGCACTGTCCGAGCGTGTTGTTGATCTTGTGCGCACCGGTGTGCGCCAGGTCCTCGCGCTTGAGGTACACGCGACCCAGTCCGACGGCAGCGGCGAGGTTGTTCGCCCGGTACAGCGGAGTGGGACGACCGACGTAGTCGTGCAGCAGATCGGCCAACTCTCGCTCGAAGCCCTCGTCACGCGCCTCGAATGCCGCCTGCAGCTCCTGCAGTGCGGGAACGACCGTCTCCGGGACGAACGACCCGCCGTAGGGGCCGAAGAAGCCCTGCGCGTCCGCGCCCTGATACGCCGAGCCCACGCTCGGAAGAAGATCGCTCATCGCTTGGTCCGCCCCTCGTTCTCCTGGTCCGCCGCGCGCACTTCCGCGACGAACCTCTCCATCAACTCCCTGCTCTTGATACCCGGCGACTGCTCGACGCCCGACGATACGTCCACTCCGGCCGGCCGCAAGCGGCGGACAGCTTCGCGAACGTTCTCGGGGCGCAACCCGCCCGCGAGGAAGACCGGCACTTTGACATCCGGGATGTGGCGCCCGAGCTCCCAGTCGAAAGACTTTCCGCTGCCGCCCGCCTCGCCCTTGACGAGCGTGTCGAGCAGGACGCCACTGATCACGCCGCGGTAGCGCATGATCTCGGCCGCCTCGAACCCGGGACCGACGTGGAACGTCTTCACGACGGGCACGGACATACCGACGCAGAACATCGGACTCTCGGAGCCGTGCAGCTGCACCTCGGTGAGCCCGAGGAGCTCCACGGCCCGGGAGATGTCCTCGAGCTGCGCGTCGACGAACACGCCGACCCGCCCGATGTTCGACGGCACCCGTCCGAGCACCGTCGCCGCCTCTTTGAGCGTCACAGAGCGGCGGTACCCCGGCGAGAGGATGACGCCGGCCGCATCAGCGCCCGCACGCACGGCCGCCCGCGCGTCTTCCGCGCGCATGAGCCCGCACACCTTCACTCTCGTCCGGGGTGTCGCCTTCATCCGTGTCTCCTTATTCCCTACTCGGCTTCACAGAGGGTCGAGCCCGCGGCGAAGTCGAAGTCCTTGAGATCTCCTGCGTTGTAGGCAGCGTACGCGGCCAGGTCGAAGTGACCATGACCTGAGAGGTTGAAGAGGATGGTCTTGTCCTCGCCGGCAGCCTGGGCGGCCTTCGCCTCGAGGATGGCGGCGAGGATCGCGTGGCTCGACTCCGGCGCCGGCAGGATGCCCTCGGCGCGCGCGAACTGCACGGCCGCGGCGAAGCACGCGGTCTGGTCGACGGCGATAGCCTCGGCTTCGCCCTCGTGAACGAGCTGGCTCACCAGCGGCGAGTCGCCGTGATAGCGCAGGCCGCCCGCGTGGATGCCGGCCGGGACGAAGTCGTGTCCGAGCGTGTACATGAGCATCTGCGGCGTCATGCCCGCCTCGTCGCCCAGGTCGTAGCGGTACTCGCCGGCCGTGAGCGTCGGGCACGCCTTGGGCTCGACGGCGAGCAGGCGCGCCTTGCTCTTGCCCTCAAGCTTGCGCTGGTAGTACGGGAACGCGATGCCGGCGAAGTTGGAGCCCCCGCCGACACAGGCGATCACGACGTCGGGCTCCTCTTCGGCGAGCGCCATCTGCTCGATGGCCTCTTGGCCGATGATCGTCTGGTGCAGGCACACGTGGTTGAGCACCGAACCCAGCGCGTAGTGCGTGCCCGGGTCCTTGATGGCGACCTCGCAGGCCTCGGAGATGGCGATACCGAGCGAACCGGTCGAATCCGGGTCCATCGCCAGCACGTGGCGCCCGGCGTCGGTGAGGTTGGTCGGCGATGAGTGCACCGTGCCGCCGTAGGTCTCCATGAGGATGCGGCGGTACGGCTTCTGGTCGTAGGAGACCTTGACCATGAACACCTCGACGTCGATGCCGAACAGGGCACCGGCGATCGACATCGCGCTGCCCCACTGGCCGGCGCCGGTCTCGGTCGCGATCTTGGTGATGCCCTCCTGCTTGTTGTAGTACGCCTGCGGGATCGCGGTGTTGGGCTTGTGCGACCCTCCGGGGCTGACGCCCTCGTACTTGTAGAAGATCTTGACCCCGGCCGGGAGTCCGAGCACGCGCTCGAGCTGGCGAGCGCGCAGCATCGGCGACGGGCGATACGTCTTGTAGATGTCGATGACAGCGCCGGGGATGTCGATCCAGCGGTCCGTCGACATCTCCTGCTTGAGGATCTCCATCGGGAAGAGCGAGGCCATGACCTCGCCGATCTGGTCGGGCCCGAGCTCGGTGCCGTCGGGCGTGACCACACGCGGCGGCGCGGGCGGAGTCTTCAGGTCGGGCATGATGTTGTACCAGGCCTCGGGGATCCTGGTCTCGTCGAGCCCGAACCTCGTCTTATCGGATGACATCGGCGTAGCTCCCTTCATCGTCGTGCCTCTTACTTCCCGGAACGTCCGCTCGAACCTGTCGTGCTCCGTGCGATCGGCGCCTTCGGTACGCCCGTCAGCACCGCCAGCACGTCCTCGGGGAACGGCTCACGCATGAGCGCCTCCCCCACCAGCACCGCGTCGGCGCCTGCCGCCGCAGCTGCGATCACGTCTCCTCGCGAGCGGATGCCGCTCGCGTGTACGACCGTCATTCCCGCGGCCTTGGCTGCCGCGACCAGCGGCGCGGCGGCGGCGGTGTCGACCTTGAGCGTGCGCAGGTCGCGCGCGTTCACGGCGACGAGCGACGCGCCCGCCTTCCGCGCGATGTCGAGTTCGCTGGCCGACGTGACCTCGACGAGGCACTGCAGGCCGAAGGTGGACGCCTCATCGAGATAGCGCCCGACGTCCGCGCCCAGCACGCTGACCATGAGCAGTACCGCGTCGGCGCCGTGACCGCGCGCGACGGCGAGCTGTAGCGGATCGACAACGAAGTCCTTGCACAGGACCGGGACATCGACCGCGTCGGACACGTCGGAGAGGTCCGCGAACGACCCGCCGAAGGCCGTAGACTCGGTGAGAACGCTGATCGCCGACGCACCACCGGCCTGGTAGTGCAGCGCCTGTTTCGAGGCCTCGATGTCGGGCGCGATGGGGCCGGCCGACGGCGAGGCCCTCTTGACCTCGGCGATGACCGCGACCGAGCCGGCAGTGGCCAGCGCCGCCGTGAAGTCGCGCGTCGGACGGGCGCAACAGACGAGTCGCTCCAGATCGGCGGGCGTCAGCGAGCCCCACGCCGCGGTGATGTCGGCGCGGCGGCGCTCGATCATGTTCGCGAGGAAGTCCGTGGTCGCGTTCATGCCCCCGCTCCCTTCGCGGCGTCCGCAGCCTGCGCCAGGCGGCCGGACAGCGCCACGAGCGCCTCGAGGCGACCCAGCGCGTGCCCGCCGTCGATGCTCTCACGAGCGAGAGCGACTCCGTGAGCCAGGTCATCAGCCCGCCCGGCGACCATCAACGCCGCCGCGGCGTTCATGAGCGTCGTATCGCGCGCTGCTCCGTGCACCCCGCCGAGCACCTCGCGCACGATGCCCGCGTTGAACCCGGCGTCGCCGCCGAGGATCGCCCGCGGCGAGATCCTGGCGATGCCGACCGACTCCGGGTCGAGCTCGTAGGTCCGCACCTTCCCGTCGACGTACTCGGCGACGGTGGTCGGGCCCGAGGCCGAGACCTCGTCCATCCCGGGATGCCCGTGCACGACCATGACGCGCTCGGCCCCGAGACGCCCCGCGACCTCAGCGAGCACGGGAACGAGCTTGGGGTCGTAGACGCCGAGCAGTTGCCGCCTCGCACCCGCCGGGTTGGTGAGCGGCCCGAGGATGTTGAAGACGGTGCGGATGGCGATCTCACGGCGCGGCGCTCCGGCGTGGCGCATCGACGCGTGGAGCGACTGCGCGAACAGGAACCCGACGCCGACCTCGTCGATGCAGCGCGCCATCTCATCGGGCGCGATATCGATGCGCACGCCGAGCGCCTCGAGCACGTCGGCGCTTCCGGACTTCGAACTCACTGCGCGGTTGCCGTGCTTGGCGATCGGCACGCCCGCGCCAGCGACCACGAACGCGGTCGTCGTGGAGATGTTGAAAGTGGACAGCCCATCGCCACCGGTGCCGCAGGTGTCGAGCAGGCCGGTCGCGCGGGGCCTGACCGGAGTCACCCGCGCGCGCATCGCACGCGCGAACCCGGTGATCTCGTCGACGGTCTCGCCCTTCATGCGCATGGCGGTCACGAGCGACGCAATCTGTGCTGGCGTGGCTTCTCCGTCCATGACGAGCCCCATGACCTCGACGGCCTGCTCCTCGGTGAGCGAGCCGCCGGAGATGGCTACGCCGATGGCCGCCGGGACGGTGACCGTGTCGCCTTCGGCTATCGACTTCGGGGCCACGGAACGCTCGGGGCGCTCCTCGGGCTCGATCTCGCCGGCGAGTTCAAGGAAGTTGCGGACGAGCACCACACCCTCGGGCGTCAGAATCGACTCCGGGTGGAACTGCACGCCGAAGATCGGCTTGGTCGCGTGCTGCATCGCCATGACGATGCCATCGACCGTCTCAGCGGTGACCACCATGCAACTCGGAAGCGTCGCACGCTCGACGATCAGGGAGTGATAGCGCGTGGCGGTGAACTCCTGCGGCATCCCGGCCATCAGGCCCACGCCGGTGTTGCTGACGGTGGACGTCTTGCCGTGCATCGCCTCGTCGGCGCGCACGACCTTGCCCCCGAAGACCTCCGCGATCGCCTGATGGCCCAGGCAGACTCCTAGAAGCGGGATCCCCGCCTCCGCGGCGGCCGCGACGATCGCCTCGCTCGCGCCGGCGACATCCGGGGTACCGGGGCCGGGCGAGATCACGATGCCGGCCGGAGCCATCGCGAGCACCTGACCTGCTGAGACCGCGTCGTTGCGCTCCACGCGCACCTCGGCACCGAGCAGCCCGAGCAACTGCACGAGGTTGTAGGTGAACGAATCGTAGTTGTCGACGACGAGGATCATGCCGTCACCTCCCCGCTCAGCGAAGCCGCTCGCAGGCCGGCAGCGAGTTCGAGTGCGCGATGCAGGGCGCGCACCTTGTGCAACGTCTCCTCGTACTCGGAGTCGGGGTCGGAGTCGGCGACGATCCCGGCGCCCGCCTGCAGGTACGCGCGTCCGTTGACGAGGGCGACGGTGCGGATGGTGATGCACATGTCCATCGCGCCATCGGCGCCGATGTAGCCCACCGTCCCGGCATATGGGCCGCGAACGGCGGGTTCGAGCTCGCGGATGATCTGCATCGCGCGGATCTTCGGCGCCCCGCTCACCGTCCCGGCCGGGAAGGTCGCTCGCAGAGCGTCGAAGGCGTCCTTACCCTTCGCGAGCGTGCCCGTCACGTTGCTGACGATGTGCATGACGTGCGAGTAGTTCTCGACCTCCATGAGTTCGTCCACCTTGACGCTACCCGGGACGCTGACGCGCCCGAGGTCGTTGCGGCCCAGGTCCACGAGCATGACGTGCTCGGCGCGCTCCTTCTCGTCCGCAAGGAGGTCGGCGCGCAGGCGGCCATCCTCGACCGCGGTCGCGCCGCGCGGACGCGTCCCGGCGAGCGGGCGCGTCAGCACATGATCACCCTCGACCCGGACTAGAGGTTCAGGGCTCGAGCCGACCAGCGTCACATCGGGAGTGCGCAGGTAGAACATGTACGGGCTCGGGTTCACGGCGCGAAGCACGCGGTAGAGATCGAGCCCGTCGCCCTCGAACGGAGCGGAGAAGCGCTGCGAAAGCACGATCTGGAAGCAGTCGCCGGCCGCGATGTGTTCCTTGGCGGTGCGCACGGAGTCGACGAACGCCTCGCGAGGGGTGTGTTCGCGCAGCGGGACCTCGCACGCGACCCCGACCTCCCCGAGCGGCGCGGTCGCGCAGCCTGCGCGTAGACGGTCGAGCACGCCGCCGATGCGAGCGACAGCGGCGTCGTAGTCGGCACCGGGATCCGAACCGGGCCGCACCGGCGCGATCACCTGGATGACGCGGCGCGCGTGGTCGAAGGCCACAACCGTCGATGTGAACATGAAGGTCACATCGGGAACATCGAGCTCGTCGACGTCGTGTCGTGGGATGGAGGGCTCGAAGCCGCAGGCGGCCTCGTAGCCGACGAAGCCGACAGCGCCGCCGATAAACAGGGGCAGCCCGGGCACGCGCGCCACGCTGCCGGCCTTGAGCCGCTCCGCGACCGCGTCGAGCGGATCGGTCGCCGGCATGCGCCGGCGCACCTCCCCTTCGGTGACCTCGGCCACACCGTCGCGCACGGTCACGACCCGGTCCGCCCCGATGCCCAGGAAGCTGTAGCGCCCGAGGCGCTCGCCGCCGACCACGCTCTCGAGCAGGAACGCGTAGGGGGCGTCGTCCGCGAGCGCGAGGAACGCCGAGATCGGAGTCGAAAGATCGGCATAGATCTCTCGCGCCACCGGCACGATGTCGTGCGTCGCCGCCAGTCGCAGGAACTCTTGCTTGTCAGGTACCAGCATCTGTCTCGTCTTTCTCCTCGAAGCCGAACGGTCTCGGCGCGCGCCTCGGGTGGTTCCGCTCGCCGGGGAAAGTGCCCGGAAAACAAAAAGACCCCTCGTCCTCAAGGGACGAGAGGTTTCTCTCGCGGTGCCACCCTTGTTGACCCGTCGGGGGTGACGACGGGCCCACTTGTGTCCGAAGTACGGGAGCCAACACTCTGCTCCGATACACGGTCCCTTCTATCGGTGGGAGTCCGCCGGTACTAATCAGCCCACGTGGGGCCTTTGCACCGGAGTCTCAGGGGACCATTCGCGTCGATCGCTCACGCCGGTTTACACCAACCACCGGCTCTCTATGCTTCGCGACCGAGCTACTCTTCCCCGTCACAGACGCACGCTCTATTCGATTACCGGGAAGGATACTCGCCCGGATGGGGGGCGCGCAAGCCCCTGATGAGCCGCACCGACGCTCACGCCTCGGGATGCCGCTTCCGGTACAGCAGGTACGAGTAGACGTAGGTCACGACCAGGATGCCGAACACCGCGCCGAGCATCAGGAGGATGCTGAACGGCGCCGGCAGGAACGCGCACACGATCGTGATGGCGCCCGCAGCCATGAAGAGGTACCCGCCGAGCCGGTTGGTCCTGCGCCACACGACGTCGTCGGAGAGCGTCCATCTGACACGGACCCCAAAGGTCCAGTTCTGCGTGACGCTCCGCATGAGGTTGCCGATGATCGCAAACAGCACTCCGACCGAGATCAGCACGATCTTCGATACGTCGAACGCATTGTCATAGGCGGCGACCATGCTCGCCCCGAAGACGACCGCCTGCATGCCCACCACCGCATCGATGACGATGTTGTAGGCGCGCCATGAGAGCTTCAGACTGCGCCGCAGCGGATCGAAGAACGGTACGACCACGAGCAGCACGTAGATGCCCAAAGCGATCATCGGCTCGAAGAACACGCTGGCGAACGACTTGGTCGAGAACGCGTCCGGCGCGCCGCTCACACCCCAGTGGGCCGGGATCGAAGCCGGGAGCGACGGGTACAGCACCATCGCGGTGATGGACATCACCGCGATGATCAGCAGCGGCAGCTTCGTGTAGTCGCGCAGCCGTGGCGGAGGGGGCAGCTCCCCGGTCGCAGGATCCTGCGCCTCAGAGGTCTCGCGTCCGGTCATCATGGTGTCCTTCCTCCCACGGTCCATCGGCCGACCCTAGTGTCCGGCCACCCCCAGAACCTCACGCAGCCGACCCAGGCGTACCATCTCGGGATCGTCCTCAGGTGCGTACCCGAAACCGGCCCAGCAGTAGAAGAGCATCGAGTACTCCTCCCCCGCACCCGGCACCGTGTTGTTCGCCTCGAGTATCCGCGCGAGGCCCGCAAGCATCGCCTCCGGGTCCTTGAGCAGCAGCATACCCTCGGCATCGGCCTTCTCCGCCGCGGCCAGAGCGGCGCGTTCGTGTCCGGCCATCATCAGCTCGGTGAGGACGACCGCGAAGAACCCGAGCACGAACATCGCGACGATCGACTCGGAGCCGTTCCCGCTCTGAGACAGCGCGGCGAGATCGGCACCCTCTCCCACCTCATCCGACTTCTCCTGTGCCCTGAGTTGCGCGCTGCGGGTCGCCCAGATCGGTCCCATGACCGCTGAGACGACCGTGGCCCACAGGGTGTCACCCGAGCGCAGCCGGGCCATGAGGTTGGCGAAGGCCGCCCGCTGGTCATCGGCCGAGAGGCGATCGGCGAAGCCGCGCGTGACTCCCACGACGGCGTGGCCCTCCTTCAATCCCACGGCGAACGCGTTGATCCGATCACAGTCGTCGATCACCCACAACTCGGGGGAGTGCGCGTAGCCGGATGCGATCGCCATGTCGTGCAGCGCGGACTTGGTCTCGAGGAGCGTGCCCGTCTCGCTGCGCACCGCTCCGAACCGTCCGGGGAGTCCATGCTCCGGATCCGAGAGCGTCCGGGCAGCGTGGATGAGGGCGAGGGTGATCCCCAGGACCGCCGATCCGAGCATCATCCACGGCACAGCGGAGAGGAACTCGAGCGTCCCTGTGCGGATGAGGGCGACGCCGACGAACACGCCCGCCGCTCCCGTGAAGATCGAGGCCGCGACTCCCGCGGACACGACGAAGAGGACGAGGAAGGCGTCGACCTTGAACCGGTTGGCGTCGATCCGGTCCCACAGCGGTTCGACGTGCCCCTTGCGGGCGCGCGTGCGCTTCGGCGGTCCTCCGGTCACCGGCGACGTTCCGCCAGCTCGCGGGCCAGGTCTCCCGGCTCGACGCCCTCGCGCTCCATGACGACGAGCAGGTGGTACATCAGGTCGCCGATCTCGTAGCGCGTCTGCGCGTGGTCGTGGTCGCGAGCGGCGATGATCACCTCGCCGGACTCCTCGGCGATCTTCTTGAGCAGCTTGTCCTGCGGTCCGGTGAGCAGCTTGACGGTGTAGCTGCCCTCAGTCTGCTCCACTCCCCGCTGCCTGATGACGCCGCACAGTTCCTCGAGCACGTCGCCGAGACGCGGCATCGGCGCAGGCCGCTCGCCCGTCACCTCGAGGGGAAGCACGCGGTAGAAGCAGGAACGCTCGCCCGTGTGACAAGCGCCCGTCCCGTGCTGGTCCACGGTCAGCAGCAACGTGTCCGCGTCGCAGTCATAGCGGACCTCGGACACGTCCTGCACGGCCCCAGAGGTCTCACCCTTCATCCAGTACGCGGAACGGCTCCGACTCCAGTACCAGGCGCGCCCGGTCTCCAGCGTGCGCTGGAGGGCTGTGGCGTCCATCCAGGCGAGCATGAGCACCTCGCGCGTGCCGGACTGCTGGACGATCACGGGGATGAGGCCGTCGGCGTTCCACGACAGGTCCGTCACTCCGAGTACGTCACGTTCGTGCTCCATGCGCGTCACCCTTCCCTGTTCAGTAGTACCGGGCGCGCCGGGTCGTCGGCGACGTCCACGAGCCGCACGGGGATCCCCGCATCGGCCATGGCGCGCTTCACGTCGCGCACCCGGAACGTGCCGTAGTGCAATGTCGAGGCGGCGAGCACCGCATCAGCGTCGGCTTCGATGACGACCTCGGCGAAGTCCTCGAGCTTGCCCGCTCCGCCGCTGGCGATCACGGGGATACCCACCGCCTGTGCGATGGCGCGCGTGAGCGGCAGGTCGTAGCCTTCGTTGGTCCCGTCGCGGTCCATGCTCGTGAGCAGTATCTCGCCCGCACCGAGCGTCTCGACGTGCCGCGCCCACTCGACCGCGTCGAGACCGGTGTTGGTCCGCCCTCCGGACACGAACACCTCCCAGCGGTCACGTCCGCCGGCCACGCGCCGGGCGTCGATCGCCACGACGATGCACTGGCTGCCGTAGATGCGGCTGGTGGTCGTGATCAATCCGGGATCCGCCACCGCAGCGGAGTTGAGCGAGATCTTGTCGCACCCGGCCTTGAGCATCGCCCGGATGTCGGCCGCGGAGCGCATGCCCCCGCCCACCGTGAACGGGATGAAGACCTCCTCGGCGGTACGGGTCGCCACGTCGAGCATGGTGGGACGGTCCTCGTGGGTCGCCGTGATGTCGAGGAAGACGAGCTCGTCGGCGCCCTCGGCGTCATAGAAACGCGCGAGCTCGACGGGGTCGCCCGCGTCGCGAAGGTCGACGAAGTTCACGCCTTTGACCACGCGGCCTTCGTGGACGTCGAGACAGGGTATGACGCGTTTCATCAGCACGCGGACGTCACCCTGACCTCATGCGCGAGGGCGATGGCCTCCGCGAGGTCCAGCGTTCCCTCATACAGCGCGCGCCCGGCGATGACGCCCTCGATCCCGGGGACCTGGGCCAGTGCGCGGATGTCCTCGATCGTCGACACACCGCCGGAGGCGATGATCGCGATGTCGGTGGTCGCCACGAGGTCGCAGTAGGCGGCGAGGTTCGGGCCGGTCTGCATGCCGTCGAGCGAGATGTCGGTGTACACCAGCCGGCGCACGCCCAGGCTCGCCAGCTCGGCGACCACGTCGGCGACCGTTCGCGCGGTCCCCTGCTTCCAGCCCTCGATCGCGACCATGCCGTCGCGTGCATCGATACCCGCGACCACGCCTTCGTATCGGGCGCACGCCGCCGCCACGAAATCGGGGTCGTTGATCAGTGCCGTCCCGAGCACCGCTCTCACGACACCCGCGTCGAAGAGGCGCTCGAGGGTCGCGAGGCTTCGGATGCCGCCTCCCACCTGGACGGGAACGTCCACCATCCGCGCGATCGCCTCGACGGTGGCGATGTTGACCGGCTCACCGGTCGACGCGCCGTCCAGGTCCACGACGTGGATGATCTCGGCGCCCGCGGCGATCCACCGCTTCGTCTGGTCGATCGGGTCGGAGTTGTAGATGGTGACCTCGTCGAAGCTGCCCTGACGCAGGCGCACGACGTGGCCTCCGAGGATGTCGATCGCCGGGATGATCTGCATGGTCAGCGCGCCTCCTGGACGATCGTGGCGAAGTTGCGGAGCAGCCGCAGGCCTGCCTCCGACGACTTCTCGGGATGGAACTGGACGCCGAAGACCGATCGCGCCTGTACGGCCGCGGCGAAGGGCACGCCGTGGACCGTCCGGCCGATGACCGCCGACGGGTCCTCGGGGACGAGGTGGTAGCTGTGCACGAAGTAGAAGGCGGTCCCGTCATCGATCCCGTCGAACAGCGCGCTGGGCCGCGGCATCTCGACCGTGTTCCAGCCGATGTGGGGCACCTTGACCCCGCCGGGCAGCCGCTCGCACACCCCGGGGACGAGACCGAGCCCGTCCCACTCGCCGTCTTCAAGGCCGACCGTGGCGAGGAGTTGCATCCCGAGACAGATGCCGAGCAGCGGAACACCCGCTTCCGCCCGCTCGAGCAGCGCGTCTCGCAGACCCGAATCGGTCAGATGCGCCGCGGCATCGTGGAACGCGCCGACGCCGGGGACCACGATGCCCCGCGCTGCGGCGACGACCGCGGGATCGCCGCTGACGACGACATCCTTCACCCCCGCCGCGTAGAAGCCCTTCTCCACGCTGCGGAGGTTGCCCATCGTGTAGTCCACGATGACGATGCCGGGGTTCTGACCCACGGTCACAGCACGCCCTTCGTGGACGGGACGCCCGTCACGCGCGGGTCGGGTTCGACGGCCTCTCGAAGCGCGCGTGCCAGCGCCTTGAAGCACGCCTCGATGATGTGGTGAGCGTTGTCGCCCGCGACCTCATGCAGATGCAGGGTCATGCCGGCGTTGGCCGCAAGCGCGATCAGGAACTCGCGGGCCAGCGTGGTATCGAAGGTGCCGATGAACTCGATCGGCACCTCGACCTCGTAGGTCAGCGACCCACGCCCCGAGATGTCGACCGCGGCGAGCACGAGCGCCTCGTCGAGCGGCACCGCGGCTGAACCGAAGCGCCTGATACCCGCCCGGTCCCCGAGCGCCTCGGCCAGCGCGCGGCCGATGCAGATGCCGACGTCCTCCACGGTGTGGTGGGCATCGACCTCAAGGTCACCTTGAGCTTCTACGGTCAGGTCGATCAAGGAGTGCCTGCCGAGCGCATCGAGCATGTGGTCGAAGAAGGGCACGCCGGTCGAGACCCGCGTCACTCCCCCGCCGTCCAGGTCGAGCGTGACGGAGACGGTGGTCTCACCGGTCGTGCGGTCGATGTGAGCGATGCGAGTCATCGCGACCCTTCCTTCCGCGCGGCTGTCGTGCCGAACATGTCGCTCTCGCGACGGGCCTCCATCAGCTCGGCCATCGCGTCGAGGAACCGGCGATTGTCCGCCGCGGACCCGATGCTCACCCTCAGGCAGTCATCGAGGCCCGGCTCCCTCGACAGGTCGCGCACGAGCACGCCGTACGAGTGGAGCAGGTCGCGCCAGACCGCGGAGGCCCGGTCGACCCGGAACAAGACGAAGTTGGCCTCGCTGCGAAACACCTTCACGTCCGGCAGCTGACCGAGTCCGTGCTCGACGACGTCGCGCTGACGCAGGAGCTCCTGGATCTGTGACTCGAACACCACGCGCTCGCGGAACACCATGCCGGCGACCCACTGGCTGAACCGGTCGACGGAGTAGGGCTGGCGCACCTTGGTCAGTTCGGACACGACGTCCTCGTGCGCGAGCACGTAGCCCACGCGCAGGCCCGCGAGCGAGAACGCCTTGGAGAACGTACGCAGGATCACCAGGTTCGGGTGGCGCGCCATGTGCGGGCGCATCGTGTGCCGGGAGAACTCGAAGTAGGCCTCGTCGACCAGCACGAGCGCGTCGGTCGCATCCAGAAGCTCGATGAGGAAGGTCTCGGGCTGCAGATTACCGGTCGGGTTGTTGGGGTGGGCGACCATCACGATGTCGATGTCCCCCTCCGCGAGGCGGGCGAACACGGCCTTCTCGTCGATCGAGAAGTCGTCCGCACGCCGCGGCACCTCCACGACCTCCGTGCCGGTCATGTGGGCGTCGAGTTCGTACATGGCGAACGTCGGGGGCATGGTGAGCAGCTTGCGCCCCGGTCCGCCCCACGCGAGCATCAGGTTGAAGATCAGCTCATCTCCGCCGTTGCCCACGAGCACGTTGGCCGCATCCAGCCCATTGGCCTCGGCGATCTGCGTGCGCAGCGCCCCGGCCATCGGGTCGGGATACCGGTTGAACGCGAACTCCGGCAGGCGCGCCATGATGGTCGCGACGACCTCATGAGGAAGGCTGAGTGGGTTCTCGTTCGCCGAAAGGTTCGTCTCGACGACGGGCTCCTTGGCCTCGTAGGGACGGAGGTCGGCGAGTTCGGCGCGGGCCGGGCGCAGGCGTCCCATATCAGGCGTCCTCGCCTTCGAGTTCGTCTTCTTCGGCCGATATCTCGAGCCGCAAGGCGACCGCGTCGGCGTGCGCCGCGAGCCCTTCTGCCGAAGCGATAGCGATGATCGTGACCGCATCGGACTCGAGCGCTTCGCGAGAGTACGAGATGACCGACGACTTCTTGATGAAGTCGTCGACCGACAGCGGACTCGAGAAGCGAGCGGTGCCGCCGGTGGGCAGGATGTGATTGGGGCCCGCTACGTAATCCCCCACCGACTCCGGCGTCCACGGGCCCAGGAAGATGGCTCCCGCGTTGCGGATCGAGCCCAGCAACTCGAGCGGCTCGGCCATCATGACCTCGAGGTGCTCCGGCGCGATCCTGTTGGACACGTCGAGCGCGGCGCGAACATCGGCCACGACGATGATGCGGCCGTTGTCGGTGAGGCTGCGGCGGATCACGTCGGCACGCGGAGCCTCCTCCAGCAGTACCTCGAGCGCCTCCTCGACCTCGTCGGGCAGCGCCGCGTCGGTGGTCACGAGGAAGCACGATGCATTGGGGTCGTGCTCGGCCTGGGCCATCAGGTCGATGGCGATGAACGCCGGCTCGGCGGTCTCGTCGGCGAGGATGAGGACCTCGGACGGCCCGGCGAGCATGTCGATGCCCACCTCGCCGAGCACGAGCTTCTTCGCTGCGGTCACGTAGGCGTTGCCGGGACCGGTGATCTTGTCCACTCGCGGGATCGACGCGGTGCCGAAGGCCAGCGCGGCGATCGCCTGCGCGCCGCCGACCTTGTAGATCTCGGAGATGCCGGCCTCGGCCGCGGCGGCCAGCGTGTACGGGTTCACGAGCCCGTCGGGGCCCGGCGGAACGACCATCGCGATCTCGTCCACTCCCGCGACGACGGCCGGGATCGCGTTCATGAGCACGCTCGACGGGTAACACGCCCGCCCGCCCGGCACGTAGATGCCGACCCGCCTGATCGGGGTCACCTTCTGGCCGACGAGCGCGCCGCCCTCCTGTACCGAGAACCACGACTGAGGGACCTGGCGCTCGTGGAACTCCTCGATGGAGGCCGCGGCGATCGCGATCGCGTCGCGGAACTCCTCGGGGACCGATGCCACCGCGTGCTCTATCTCGGCGGACGTCACGCGAAGGACCGTCACGTCGGCGTGGTCGAACTGCTGGGTGTAATCGCGGAGCGCCTCGTCGCCGCGAAGGCGAACGTCCTCGACGATCCGGGCGGCCACCGACAGCACCTCGGGATCGATCCCCCTGTTGCGAGAGAGTGCGTCCTCCTGCAGCGTGCCGCCACGCTTGACCTCTATGCGGCGCATGATCATGAGTTGTCCACCTCTCGCTCAGCCGCGCGCTCGAGGCGCTCGGCCATGTCCATCACTCGTCGTGCGTCGATGCGCACCGCCACCGGATTGGCGACGAAACGCGCGCTCGACGCCATCACCTCGTCGACGATCCGCAGATTGTTCTTCCGCAGGGTCGTACCCGTCGCCGTGATGTCCACGACCTGATCGGCCAATCCGATCAGCGGGGCGAGCTCGATGTTGCCGTGCAACTTCACGATCTCCACCTGGACGCCGCGCGAAGCGAAGTGGGCCTCCGTGATACGAGGGTACTTCGTCGCGACGCGGATGACTCCTAGTCGGCGGTAGGAATCCGCGATCTCGGCGGCGGAACCCTCGCGCTCCGCGACGATGAACCGGCATGCGCCGAATCTCAGGTCCGCCAACTCGACCACGTCGAGTTCGGCCTCCCGCAGCGAGTCGGCGCCGGCGATGGCCACGTCGGCCGCGCCGTAGGCGACGTAGGTGGGGATGTCGCTCGGCTTGCCGATGATGAAGCGGATCTCGTCGGTGTCGACGATGAGCAGGCGTCCCGGGTCCGCGAGCGCACCGATCTCGATCCCGGCTCCTCGCAGGACACGCAGACTCCCCTCGAAGAGGGAGCCCTTCGGTATCGCCATGCGCAGGCGCTGGGGGCTCATCGCGCGCCTCCCGTCGTCGGTGGTGCAGGCGGCACGTCGAGCGGGACATCCGCCCCATCCGTTGTCAGCAGGCGCCCGTCACGCGCGATCAGGGATCGGAGCGCACCGGCGTCCGCGGCCTCGGCAGCGATCCCGGCTGCGTCCCGCGCGCCGCACATGCGCACCGACCACCCGGCTGCGCGCAAAGCGGCCGAGGCCTTTGCCACGTCCGCGGGTTCGCCCCCGACGATGGCGTCCGGACCCGGGACGGGGACCGTCACACCCTGGGCCGCCAGCGCGATCATCACACGCTCCAGCGAGAGCGCGAAGCCGGCGGCGGGCATCGGGGCGCCGAACGCCGCGAGAACCGCGTCGTAGCGGCCTCCCCCGCCAAGAGGAAGACCAAGACCCGGCGCGTAGGCCTCGACGATGAGACCGGTGTAGTAGTCGAACGATCGCAGGATGCCGAAGTCGACCCGGACGTGGTCGGCAGCCCCTGCGGCCTCGAGAAGCTCCCAAGCGGCCTCCAGCGCCTCGAGTGACGCTCCGCAACCCACCACGTCGGCGATGCGACGGCACTCCCGGATCGCCTCGCGTCCTCCGCCGATGCGCACAACCGCGCGCAGCGCGTCGCCGACCGCCACCGGAACCGCCTCCGAGCGCGACAGCCGGTCGAGCGTGACCAGGTTGCGGGCGTGCGCGGCGGCCAGCAACTCGGCCGACCACGCCTCGCCGGCGCCTGCCGCGTCGATCAGCGCACGCAGGACGGCGACCGTCCCGATCCCGACCGTGTAGTCACGCAGGCCGGCGGCGCTCAGCGCATCCACGAGCACGCCGATGACCTCGGCGTCGGACGCCGGTCCGTTGACCCCAAGGAGCTCGACGCCGACCTGCGTGAACTGGCGCGACTCGCCGCGCAGCGACGCCTGCTCGCGAAAGACCTCGGCGGCGTAGCACAAGCGGTGCGGCCCGGGTTCGTCGGACAGGCGCGATGCCGCGAGGCGCGCGATCGGAAGCGTCATCTCGGGCCGCAACGCGAGAAGCGAGCCATCGAGGTCGACGAGGCGGAACGCGGTGCCCTCGAGCGACGCGCCCGCGGCGGCCTCGAGCGTACGGTACTCCTCGACCGCCGGCGTCTCGACGAAGCGGAAGCCGTAGCCGGTGAACACGCGCGCCACGGCATCGGTCACGGCGCGCCGCTCGGCCGCCTCCTCGAACAGGACATCGCGGAATCCGCGCGGGTTGACAGGTTTCATGGCGGGTCGGGACCTTCTTCCGGATCCGGTGGGTACTTTAGTACAGTAGAGTACTGCATCGCTAAAGTACCATCTCGTGCACCACACGGCAATCCCTAGCGCTCGTGGACCGCGTCGGTTCCGAACACCTCCCGCAACTCCGCGTGCAGCCGGTGGGCGGTCTTGTCGACCTTGTAGGTCTCGGCCGGGAGGCGATAGGTCTTGGCCACCCCGCCGGTGGTCACCTCGACCTGGACGCCGTCGGGACCGGGATAGCGCGGGACCAGTTCCTTGAACCACTCGAGCACCGCGGGATCGTTGAAGCGGCCGTTGTCGTCACGGACCAGCAGCATGCCCGGCGGGCGCGAGAACGTGCGGTCGTCGGACAGCGGCTGCACCTCGATGACCTGCAGCTTCGTGCCGCGGTCTCCGACCTCCACCTTCGCGCGGATCCGAAGCACGGCATCCTCGACGAACAGGGACTCGAACCGCGCGTAGACGTTGCCGAACAACCTGCCCTCGCGATATCCGTCCAGGTCCTCGAGGGTGAAGTCGATCATCGTCTTGCCGTTCTTGGTCAACACGCGGTTCGCCGTCGTGAGGATCCCCGCGAACCAGCCGACCTGGCCGTCGGCCAGCGTCTCGTCCCCGAGCGAAGCCGTGCGAGCGCCCTCGATCACGTGGGCCATCTCGCGCAAGGGGTGGTCGGAGACGTAGATGCCGAGCAGCTCCTTCTCGAAGGCCAGCTTCAGCGGCTTGTCCCACTCGTCGCCGTCGGGCTCCGGCACCTCTATGCCGAAACCGTGCTCCTCCGCGCCCTCGATGTCGAACAACCCCGTCTGGCCGCGGTCCTCGTCCTTGGCGCGCTTGGTCGCCAGGTCGACGGCTGAGTCCATCATCGACATGAGGTGCTTCCGGGTGTATCCGGTCGAATCGAACGCGCCGGCCTTGATGAGCGAGTCGATCGTGCGCTTGTTCAGCGCCTTCGGATCCACGCGCCTGCAGAAGTCCTGCAGCGACGTGAACGGTCCGCCCGCGTTGCGCTGGTCGACGATCGCGCCGACGACGCCGTCGCCCACGTTGCGCACGCCCGCGAGCCCGAACCGGATGCCCTCGGGGACCGCGGTGAAGTCCGATCCGGACGAGTTGACATCCGGCGGCAGCACCGCGATGCCGCCGCGCTTGGAAGCCGCGACGTACTTGACGACGTTCTCGGTCTTGCCCGAGAAGCTCGACAGGACGGCGGCCATGAACTCCTGCGGATAGTGCGTCTTCAGGTAGGCCGTCTGATACGAGATGAGCGCATAGGCCGCGGCGTGCGACTTGTTGAACGCGTACTGCGCGAACTTCTCGATGTCGTCCCACAGGCCCTGGACCATGCGCGCGTCGTAGCCGTTGGCGATCGCGCCGGCGACGAACTCCTTCTGCAGCGGTGCCATGACGTCGAGCTTCTTCTTGCCCATCGCCTTGCGGAGCTTCTCCGCCTTCGCGGCCGGGAACCCCGACATCGTCATGGCGATGCGCATGACCTGCTCCTGGTAGACGATGGCGCCGTAGGTCTCCTCGAGGATCGGACGCAACCGGTCGTCGTAGTAGGTGACCCTCGTGCGCCCGTGCTTGCGCGCGACGAAGTCCGGGATCGAGTCCATCGGCCCCGGACGGTAGAGGGCGACGACGGCCACGATGTCCGCGAAGACCGTCGGCTTCAGCGTCTTCAGCACCCCGCGCATGCCGGGCGACTCGACCTGGAACACGCCGTCGACGTCGGCCCGCTGATAGAGCTTGTACGTCTTGGCGTCGTCCATCGGGATGTGCTCGAGATCGACGGTCACGTCGTGGTTGGCCTTGATGGCGGCGAGCGCCTTGGCGAGCACGGTCAGAGTGCGCAGGCCCAGGAAGTCCATCTTCAGCAGGCCCAACTCGGCGACGCACGTCCCCTCGTACTGGGTGACGATCGAGTCGCCCTTGGTGTCGCGCTTCAGCGGGGTGTGCATCTGCAGCGGGTCGCGGCAGATCACGACGCCGGCGGCGTGGACCCCCTCCCCGCGCACGAATCCTTCGAGGTCGCTGGCCGCGTCGATGATGCGCTTGGCGTCGGCGTCGGTGTCGTAGGCGCGGCGCAGGTCCGGGTTCATCTTCATCGACGACTGGATCGTGGCATCCGGGCTCGCCTCGATCATCTTCGCGACCTTGTCCGGCACGCCGAAGGGGTAGCCGAGGATGCGGCCGGCGTCGCGCACGGCGGCGCGCGCCTTCATCCGGTTGAAGGTGATGATCTGCGAGACCTTGTCCTTGCCGTACTTCTCTTTGACGTAGTCGATGACCTCGCCGCGACGCTCGTCGTCGAAGTCGATGTCGATATCGGGCATGTCGCTGCGGTCCGGGCTGAGGAACCGCTCGAAGATCAGTCCGTGCTCGAGCGGATCCAGCGCCGTGATCCCCAGGGCGTAGGAGATGATCGACCCCGCGGCGGACCCACGGCCGGGACCGACACCGATGCCGGCGTCCTTGGCCCACTGGATGAAGTCCTGGACGACGAGGAAGTAGCCTGAGAACCCCTTGTCGCGGATGACGCCGAGCTCATGCTGGAGTCGCTCGACCACCTCGGGCGGCAGAGGATCGCCGTAGCGGCCGCGCAGCCCCTCGAGGCACTGCTCCTCAAGGTACGCGTCCAGGGCGGGCTTCTCGTCAAGGTGCTGGAGGCGCTCCGGGACGGCGAACACCGGCAGGATGAGCTTGCCGAACTCGAGTTCGACGTTGCAGCGCTCGGCGATGTCGAGCGTCGTTGAGATGGCCTCGGGGTGCTCCGTGAGCGCCTCGCCCATCTCGTCCGGGGAGCGCATGAAGAACCGGTCGCATGAGAACCGCATCCGCTGCGTGTCGTCGAGAACCTTGCCCGTCGCGATGCACAGCAGCATGTCCTGCGTCTTGGCATCCTCGGCCATGACGTAGTGGATGTCGTTGGTGCCGACGATCGGCAGCCCCTTTTCGCGGGCGATCGCAGCGAGCTCGCGGTTGAGCTGGACCTGCGTCGTGCCGTTGCCGGCCGTGATGCCCTGCTGTTGCAGCTCGATGTAGAAGTCGTCACGGCCGAAGATGTCGCTGTAGCGCTCCGCCCACATGCGCGCCTCGCCCAGCTCGCCGTTCTCGACCGACTTGCTGACGATGCCCGACATGCAGGCGCTCGTCGCGATGAGGCCGGCGGAGTGCGCGCGCAGCAGCTCCTCGTCGACCTGCGGCTTGTAGTAGAAGCCGTCGACCCACGCCTGCGAGACGATCGCCATCAGGTTGCGGTAGCCCTCGATGTTCTTGGCGAGCAGCAGCAGGTGGTAGAGGTTGGGCTTACCCCCGCGCGCCAGGCGCGACGTGGGCGTGAAGTAGACCTCGCACCCGAGGATCGGCTTGATCCCGGCGTCCCGCGCGGCATGATAGAACTCCACGGCACCGAACATATTGCCGTGATCGGTGAGCGCCAGCGCCGGCATCTCGAGCTCTTTGGCGCGGGAAACGAGCCGCTCGATCTTTGCGGCTCCGTCGAGCAGGGAATATTCGGAATGAGTGTGCAGGTGGACGAAGGACACTGTGGACTACTCACGCCTCCCGGGGATGATCGATCACGCTGCGGTAGCCGTCGGCACCGTAGTTCAGCGCCCGGCTGACCCGGCTTATCGTGGTGGAGGAAGCCCCGGTCACGTCGCGGATGTGGTCGTAGTGCTCACCGGCGGAGAGCATGCGCGCGACCTCGAGGCGCTGCGCCATCTCCTGTATCTCCCGGACGGTGCAGACGTCCTGGAGGAACAGGTAGACGTCCTCCGGGTCACGGAGAGATGCGAACGCGAGGGCGAGCCGGTCGACGTCCGCTGTGCGTAGACGGTCAGCTGACATGGCTTCTAGTGAGTCCCCACTTCCGGGTCCGGCGAGGGCGAAGGATTCCGCTCCCGATGGTAGCACCCGGGGGTGACGCGAGATGCCTTTCTCAGACGAGCCGATGGCTTCTCACGAAGGCCGTGGTGACCGCAAAGGCGGGAAGGCACCACTCGAGCAGCCCCATCATGATCTCGCCCTGGTCGCGACGCATCGACTCAACGAGGAACCCGCCCTGCGCGGTGGTCAACGCGATCACGATCACCATCGCGAAGATCCCGAGAGCGAGCACGAACGCGCGCGACCAGGAGCCGGAGCGCACCGAGCGCACAAGCGCATAGACCATCGGACTGCTCACGAGGGCCAATCCCGCCGCCGAGATCAGGCCCGTGAGCGCCTGTGAATGTCCGACGCCATTGAGGAACAAGAAGATGACGACGGGCGTCCCGAAGATGAGCGCCAGGATGCTGCCGATGGTCGCGAGCACCGTCAGCAGCGCCGCCCGCCCGACGAGCGAGCCGGTCTGCTCCGAGGGAGTCGCGCCCAGCACCAGGACCAGAACGGACGCGGCCACGGGCGGGATCGTCAGCATGAGCGTGTAGAACAAGGTGAAGGAGTACAGCGGCTGCGACCCGATGAGCACGATCGCCGGGAGCAGGAACAGAAGCCCAAGGGCGTAGGAGAGACCATAGGTCTCGAAGAAGCGCGGCGCCGCGGAGGTCTCGACCGTGGCGAACTCCGATGAGGCGGTGCTGGCGATTGCGGACACGATCACATCTCCTTGCGGCAGCGGGTCTTCCTGTCTTCGCCCGTGATTCTACGGTCGTCGGGACGAGAGCGACATGACGGAAGTCAAGCGGCCCGCGAGGGGCCGTCAGGTAGAATGCACACTCCCCCACCGAATATGGAGAGATGCATGCCCGACGCTCGCGACATGAGACCCGGCACGCGCCCCGACTTCGCCCCCGGCAGCGTCGCCGAGGCCGAATCCGACACCAGCAGCCCGCCCGACCAAGTCGTCCGGAGCGGTGGCACGTTCGAATCCTTCAGGCATCGCGCCTACCTGCTGTTCTGGAGTGGGGCGCTCGTCAGCAACGTGGGCACATGGATGCAGTCGGCGGTCATCGGCCTCATCGCGTACGGCTTCCGCCGCTCAGACGCCGACCTGGGGCTCGTCACGTTCGCGGCGCAGATCCCGAACCTGTTCCTCGCCCTTCCCGGAGGCGTACTCGCGGACAGGGTCGACAAGCGCAAGCTCATCATCTGGGCGCAGGTCCTCCTGTTGTTCCAGGCACTCGCGTTCGGCGGCCTCTACGTGACCGGGCACCTCAGCGCGAGCACTCCCGTCAGCTCTCTCGCGCTGGTGAGCGGACTGGGATTCTTCGCGGGAGTCCTGACCGCCCTGTCCTTCCCCGCGTGGCAGGCGATTATCCCCGATCTCGTTCCACGCGAGAACCTGCTCAACGCCATCGCCCTCAACTCCGCGCAGTTCCAGTCGGCGCGCATGCTCGGCGGGGCGGCCGCCCTCGGTGTCATCGCCATCGTCGGACACGAGGCCGGGATCGCCGACGTCTTCTGGATCAATGCGATCAGCTTCCTGTTCGTGATCGCCGCGCTGCGCGCCGTGCGCGTGTCCCCGCATGCGCCCGAGAAGCGCCAGGGCGCGCCCTCCGATGGCATGTGGAAGTCCCTGACCGAGGGCATCCACTACGCGGTCACGCACCGCATGATCGGGATCGTCATCCTCAGCACGCTGATCATCACGCTCGTCGGCATGCCCTACGTGTTCCTGCTGCCGTCGGTCGCCGACAAAGTGCTCGGGTTCCACACCCGGACCGGGTACACGAACGTCTACACGATCCTCTTCACGGCGAACGGGCTCGGGGCGCTGGTCGGAGCGCTGGTCGTCGCGAGCCTCCCCCAGTCCGTGCGCCGAGAGCGCCTCATGCGCTGGACGATCCTCGCGACCGCACTCGTGCTGATCGCCTTCGCGTTCACGCCGTGGCTGTGGCTCTCGATCGCACTGTCGGCGGTCGCCGGCGCGTGCCTGCTCACCACGAACTCGTTGGCGAACACATCGGTGCAGGCCAACGTGCCGCATCGCCTGCGCGGACGCGTGATGTCCGTCTACATCATGTGCTTCCTGGGAGTCATGCCGCTGTCGGCCGCCGCCTTCGGGCCCATCGCCCAGGCGATCGGGCCATCCCGCGCGATCGCGGGCGGCGCCGTGGTGCTGCTGGCGTGGGCACTCGTGCTCATCGCACGCCCGTCGCTGCTGACGCACGACGAGCCGAACGCAGCGGTGCAGCCGGAGTAGGGCTCAAGGCGCCGCCTGTGGACTACACCACCCTGTTGCTGAGCGACCCGATCCCCTCGATGCGCACCTCGACGGTGTCGCCGCTGTGCAGTTCCCCGATCCCGGACGGCGTGCCCGTGAGCACGATGTCGCCGGGAAGCAGGGTCATGACGTGGCTGACGAAGCTGATGAGCGTCGGGATGTCGAAGATCATGTCGCTGGTGCGCGCCGACTGGCGCAGCTCCCCGTTGACCCGGGTCTCGAGCAGGAGGTCCTTGGGGTCGATGTCGGTCTCGACCCAAGGACCGAGCGGGCAGAAGCCATCGAAACCCTTCGCGCGCGTCCACTGCCCGTCGCGCTTCTGCAGATCGCGTGCGGTCACGTCGTTGGCACAGGTGTAGCCGAGGACGTGGGACAGCGCCTCCTCGGGCGGGATGCGGTGGGCGCGGCGGCCCATGACCACGGCGAGTTCGCCCTCGAAGTCGACGCGACCCACGCCTGGCGGCAGACGGATCTCTCCGCCGGGAGCGTTCATGGACGTGGGCGGCTTCAGGAAGATGAGCGGCTCGGCGGGAAGCTCGTGCCCCATCTCGCGCGCGTGGGTCTTGTAGTTGATGCCGACGCAGACGATCTTCGTCGGCATCGCAGGAGGCATGAGACGGGCGCCGACCATCGAGATGACGTCATCGGTCTCGTAGGAGGAGAACGGCTCGTCGGTCAGCAGCGTGATGCTCGCGGCGTCAGCGAGGCCGTAGCGGACATCCTCACCGGTGAACACTCGTACGACGCGCATGGTGGCGCTCCCCTGCTGGTGCTGTTGCGGCTCTATGTGTGAGTGTTCGACTTTGGGGCGGGCGACCCTGCTAGTCAAGGCGAGCAGGCGGCAAGCGGTGTCACGCTGGGAAAGGGAAAGGCCCCCGGTCCTGATGGACCGGGGGCCTTGCAATGGACCTAGCAGCAGGCTACCACTGGTTGTCCCACATTCCGTCCCAAGAAGAATCGCTCATCTCTGCGACATCGTGGCAAGTCTGGCATGTGGCGATGGTCGCGGTGCCTGCAGTGTGGCACGTGAAGCACCCGTTGGTGTAGTGCACGTTGTCGAGCGTCTTGGTACCGCTGTGGATGACGTCGAGATCGCTACCCAACGAGTAGCTGCCGGGGTAGTCGCTCGAGCCGTGGCAATCGCTGCAGTAGTTGTGGCAGTTGTTGCACAGATTGTACGCACCGGTGCCATGCGCCGGACTCATGGTGTTGTGAGTACCCGTGGCCGACGAGACCTTGTCGCTCGAGCCGTGACAGCCGGTCGTCGCACACGTCGAGACAGCCTTCGTGGTGCTGTTGTGGCAGGTCAGACACTTGTTCGGCGTCTTGGCAACGTTGTGGATAGCCGCGATGTCCGTGCCGCCCGTGTGGCAGCCCGCAGCGCCGGTTGAGCAGGTGGGCGCTACCGCTGTGTTGGCATGAGCAGAGGTCAAGTTCGCCGTGGAGTGCATCGGGAAGTCACCTGCAAGCGCATGGCAGCCGCCCTGCACGCACGTTGTCTGGCTATACGTCATGCCAGTGTAGGGCGCGAGCGTGTTGCGCGGAGCCGGATGGCACTTGCCGCAGCTGGTCGTAGTTGCACCGCCGGCGTCCTTGTGGACATCGCGCAGATCGCTTGCGTGGCACTCGGAACACGCGTGCCCGGTGTAGGGCACCGAGTTGATGGTGATCGTCTGAGGCGCAACTGTTGTCGGATGCGCCGGATGCGCATCGCCGACGTGGCAGTCGACACACACGGCCCCACCGGCAGCGATCGCGTCCTTGACCTGCTTGCGCACGGTCGCGCTGTGGCAGGTGATGCAGTCAGCGTGCTTGGTGGACGCCACACCCGGTGACTTCTCGATCACGGTGAGCTGGG
>Ga0209430_1000721_pt1 | contig 30349 bp, 28 predicted proteins | sample BarGraIncub1133A_FD_184504 | JGI IMG/M metagenome (GOLD analysis project Ga0209430, IMG submission 184504) | Arctic peat soil microbial communities from Barrow, Alaska - Barrow Graham LP Incubations 11-33A (SPAdes) (version 2) | ecosystem: Environmental > Terrestrial > Soil > Wetlands > Peat... | reverse complement strand
CCTATTCTTCTCTGATTATTATCGACAAGTAACTGCGTAAACTTAGGAACCGCCGTATACCGAACGGTACGTACGGTGGTGTGGAAGGTCGGCTACTCAATTAATGGGTAGCCTCCTATCCGATTATTTGTATAAAAGAAATTGAAAATAAAAATGTTTTCATGTATAATTCCAAGGGTACGTATAATTCCATATATGTCAAATTGAGCGCAAATTTTTCTCAATGAATTATTATTGTATTTTTAACAAATTACTATAATACATATATTTTTGAATTATTTTAATAGTTATGCTTTGTTTGATTATAAATAATATAATAATTTTTAAAAAGGGGAAGTGATTCTGATTGAAGATTAACATCACGGAAACAGTGCTAAGAGACGCAAATCAGTCTCTTATCGCCACAAGAATGCCGTTTTCAGACTTCGAAGGCATACTTGAATCTATTAACAACGCTGGGTATTATTCTGTAGAATGCTGGGGTGGGGCTACCTTTGACTCGTGCCTGAGGTACTTGAATGAGAATCCTTGGAAACGATTGAGGAAACTCAAAGATAAGCTCAAGGATTCAAAGCTTCAAATGCTACTTCGAGGTCAAAATATACTGGGATACAAGCATTATCCAGATGATGTAGTTCGACTATTTGTATCACATGCCGTTGATAATGGTATGGATATATTTAGGATTTTTGATGCACTAAATGATTTCAGAAACATTCAAGTTGCTGTTGACGAAACAATCAAACGTGGTGGGCATGCTCAAGGAACAATTTGCTACACTACAAGTCCAATTCATACTCTAGAGAAATATGCAAAAATGGGAAAAGAATTAGAAAATATGGGCGTTCACTCCATATGCATTAAGGATATGGCGGGAATTATGGGACCACAGGAAGCTTATGATTTAGTAAAAGCTTTAAAAGAATCTGTGAAACTTCCTATATTTCTTCACACACACTCTACCACAGGGCTGGGACCAATTACTTACATCAAGGCAATAGAAGCGGGATGTAACGGTATAGACACAGCTATCTCATCCTTCTCTGGTGGAACATCTCAGCCATCAACAGAAACATTAAGCTATGCCTTAAAGCAGATGGGCTATGAGACAAATCTTAATGAAAAACATTTAAAAGAAGTTAATGATTTCTTTAAGCCATTAAAAGAAAAATATATTTCATCAGGCTTGTTGGATCCGTTAGTTATGGGAACAGATGCTGATGCTCTTAACTATCAGGTTCCAGGTGGAATGCTTTCAAACCTTATTGCACAATTAAAATCTCAGAATTCAATGGATAAGTTGGACGAAGTGTTACTCGAGACTCCCAAAGTTAGAAAAGACCTTGGATACCCTCCACTTGTCACACCTATGAGCCAAATGGTTGGTGTTCAGGCGGCTACAAATGTATTACTTGGAGAAAGATATAAGAGCGTATCAAAAGAAGTTAAGGCTTATTTAAGAGGCGAATATGGACAAGCACCAGGTGCTATAGATGCCGCACTTCAAAAGAAAGTATTAGGTGATGAAAAGCCTATTACAGGGAGATTTGCAGATACTTTAGAGCCTCAATTTGAAAAGGTTAAAGCTCAGTTAGCAGGAATCGCAAAAAGTGATGAAGATGTGCTTTCTTATATTTTATTCCCTCAGATAGCAGAGAAGTTTTTCAAAGAGAGAGAAGAAAGTACAGCGGTAAAGGTTAGCTATAAGATTAAGAAAGTATAGGTGATTTTAATGGATCTATTTACAGCACTTAAAATATCGTTTTCTGGATTTTTTGTTGTTTTTATAGCTTTAGGATTGATATTCTTATCTATAATAATTTTATCAAAAATAATAGCATTATTTGATAAGAAAGAGATACAAAAGAACGAAATTTCAACAGAAAGTATTGCTAACAAAACTAGTATTATTGACGAAGAAAATGTAGTAGGGTATGGAGAATTGAAGCTTATTGGTGTTGATGAGAAAACTGCTGCTATGGTAATGGCTATAGTGAGTGACGAATCAAAAATATCTTTAGCTGAGCTTCGTTTTAAATCTATAAAATTATTGGAAAATTAATAGTTCTGATTTGGAGGTTAACATGAAATATATAGTATCAATTAATGATAAAAATTATGAGGTAGAGGTTGAACGTGGAGAGGCTACAATAGTAAAAACTACTCAAGCCATTCATGCTGAAATAGCTTCTTCTACAGTTCCTTCAGCATCGCCAATAACTCCAATGGTTTCGGCTCCTGCAGCAGTAAATTCAGTTGCGGTTGGTGAAGGAGAAGCAATAAAAGCTCCATTGCCAGGTACCATTCTTGGGATAAAAGTAAATGCTGGGGCTTCAGTTAAGAGAGGCGAAATATTACTAATTCTGGAAGCAATGAAAATGGAAAACGAAATTGTTGCTCCTAGAGATGGTGTAGTAACTCAAATAGTGGCAAACAAGGGCTCGACGGTAAATACTGGCGATCTTCTTATGATGCTAAAATAGTGGAGGTATAGTAATGTCATTTTCTTTTATAGATACAATGCGTAGACTTATAAATGAGTCAGGCTTTACCTCTATGAGTTGGCAACAGATGGTCATGTTAGGGGTTTCCTGTGTTTTAATTTACTTAGCAATTGTCAAAAAGTTTGAGCCTTTGTTGCTTTTGCCGATAGCTTTTGGTGTACTTCTTGCAAATTTACCTTTGGCAGGCATGATGCTAGAGCCCACAGCAACTTCAAGTGGTGGGTTGCTTTATTATTTATATCAAGGTGTAAAATTGGGTATTTACCCATCACTTATATTCTTGGGCATAGGTGCGATGACAGACTTTGGACCGCTTATCGCAAGGCCTTCAAGTCTATTTTTGGGTGCAGCAGCACAATTGGGTATTTATGTTGCCTTCATTGTTGCTATTTTACTGGGTTTTTCTCCTGAAGCTGCAGCATCAATAGGTATTATAGGTGGTGCAGATGGACCAACTGCCATTCTTGTTACAACAACGCTAGCACCTCAGTTGCTAGGACCTATAGCAATAGCGGCGTACTCATATATGGCACTTATCCCTTTGATACAGCCGCCTATAATGCAGCTGTTAACAACAAAGAAGGAAAGAGAAACAAAAATGGAAGTTTTAAGAGAAGTATCAAAAAAGGAAAAAATTATTTTCCCAATTGCAGTTACAATTATTATTTGCTTACTTCTTCCATCGGCAACTCCGTTAATAGGATTGCTTATGTTGGGTAATTTATTTAGGGAAAGTGGAGTAGTTGAGAGACTATCATCTACTGCTCAGAATGCTATGATAAACATTGTTACGATATTCCTCGGTGTTACAGTAGGAGCCACTACAGTTGGTGATAAATTTTTATCACCTGAAACTATAAAGATTGTGTTATTGGGACTTATGGCGTTTATGTTCAGTACTGTAGGCGGAGTTCTATTTGGAAAGATAATGTATTGGTTATCAGGTGGAAAAGTTAACCCACTTATCGGTTCGGCAGGAGTGTCGGCAGTTCCAATGGCAGCTAGAGTTTCTCAGGTCGAGGGACAAAAGGCGAACCCTGCAAACTACTTGCTAATGCATGCGATGGGGCCAAATGTTGCTGGTGTTATCGGATCAGCAGTTGCGGCAGGTTTCTTTATTTCAATGTTTAAATAGACAGATTTCTAAGAGTATTAACGCACAACTAAAAAAGCCATGAAGGTACAGAGAAAATGTACCTTCATGGCTTTTCAAACATTATTAGACTCTTAAATAGGATGTTCCGTCCATTGGAATAAATACTTCTAGTGTAGAAGGCTGTTGACCAAAAATGCCTAGAACATAAAAGGTTAAATTCCTTTTTGGCAATAGACGTATATTTGGTAAATGTGCTACGTTGGTAGCAGTCATAGTAGGTCTGACAACGAAGTTGTATATTCCGGGAATCATAGATCTATAATCACTCAGTTCTGTATATTTAATATCTGTAAACAAGTCTAAACCACCACTTAAAGCAAGATTTAAGCTTGGAGCGTTTGGAGATAAATTTGCAAATCGTATATTTACTCTTCCTGCATATAAGTCTTCATATTCATCCTCAATAGGTAGTATCCCGATTCTTGGTAGTAACCCAATAATTGCTAGCGTATACATCTTGCTATCAGCTATAGGAAGCCGGATGCTCAGGATTGGAGATTGTTTTAAACCAAAGGGAAATGCTTCAATACTATATGTGCCCATAGCTAACGGCATGTATTCTGTAAATTGACCATAAGTAAGTCTTTTAGCGATAAGTTTTCCATCAGCATAGACATCTACTGCAGGTGTGTTAGGAGCGGCGTGAAACAACCTGATATATGCCATGCCGGGCATCTGTCTTGATAAATCCATCTGATCAGTATAAAAAGAGTTGTCGTTCATCATTTTTTCACCACCATTTTTAAATATAGAATTCATTTTGACATTCCTACTTCAGTATATGCGGCTAGTCTCAAAAGGGTTAACATAAGAGAGTTCTCAGATTTAAGGGGGACGACTTTTCCCCAATGAATCCTAGAAATCTCAATCCAGGGCTGTAACGCCGCTTATGTCTATGTTAATAAAGCAGAGCATTAGTGTCGGTAGGCATCGGATAAGAGAGTTCTCAAATTATTAAATAATTAGTGTGTGATATATTTGTTTATGATATAATAACTAGAGATTTTAATAGAAAAGGAAAAGGAGTAATTGTGATGACACTATATGAAAAGTGGAGAGAAATTGCTGAACAAGAAAGAACTCCACAAGCAAACGAGGCTTTTTGGAAAGAATATTTTTTGAGAGAAAAAGATAACTACGCTTATATATTGACTAATAACCTTAAAACGCTGAAGGGGTCACTTTCAGAGATAGCAAGTTCATTTAATATGGACACGGTTACTTTTTCTGGATTTCTTGATGGAATAAACACTAGCTTGTTAAACGAAATTGATTTGGATACTTTAGAGGAATCCACCATTTTAGATGCTGAAATAGATTTTGAAAAACTATATTTTAATATGCTAGATGCGAAAGCTGATTGGCTATATAGTTTGACAGAGTGGGAAGCTATTCTTTCAGAGGATATAAGAAATAATATAACAAAGGAATTTAGGATTTCCAAGACTGCGGTAAGCAATAAAGTTGGTAGGAATGAATTATGCCCATGTGGTAGTGGTAAAAAGTATAAAAAATGCTGCAGTAAAGAATAGCTATTGGATTAATTTTTATAACTTTCAAAATTTCATTAGTTTCATACCAAACAGACGAGCAAATGCATTTACGCATAAGTTTGTCTGTTTTTGTTTTCAAATCGATTTTATATATATTTTATAAAGTAATATTAAGATTAACATATAACTTGAAAGTTTAATGAAGTTTTGGAGAATTAAACTTGCAATATAGCGGGGAATGTTATACAATTATAGTAGTTTTAGAATGAATTATGAAACTGAGCGTTGCCCAATATTCAAACTTGGACAATTGTGTGAAGAGAGGTAAATATGGAAGAAAAATTAAAAGCTTATGTTGATAAAATGATTAATGTTATTGAGGGTGTAAATAATATTGATGCTGAATTCTTTAGCAAATACAATGTTAAAAAGGGTTTGAGAAATAGTGATGGATCTGGGGTATTGGTAGGACTCACCGAAATTGGTGAAGTTCACGGATATGTTCTTTACGAAGGCGAGAGAAAAGAAGATGAGGGACGTCTTGTTTATAGAGGAATAGATGTTGTTGAGTTAGTCAGGGGCTTTCAACAGGAAAAGAGATTTGGATTCGAAGAGGTATGCTATTTGCTGTTGTTTGGAGCATTGCCCAATAAGGCACAGTTAGATGAATTCAATGAACTATTAGGGGAATTGAGATCCTTGCCTGCAGGATTTACGGAGGATATGATACTCAAGGCTCCAAGCTCAGATATTATGAATAAACTGGCTAGAAGCGTGCTAGTATCATATTCTTATGATGATGATCCTGATGCTATAGATACTAGAAATCTATTAAGACAAAGCATAGAACTTATCGCACGTTTTCCAACAATGGCCGCATATGGTTTTCAAGCAAAATCACATTATTATGGCGGGCAGAGCTTATATATTCATATGCCTAGACCTGATCTGTCGACTGCAGAGAACATACTGCATATGATCAGACCGGATAATAAATATGCGCAATCTGAAGCTGAAATACTTGATTTGGCGTTGGTACTTCATGCAGAGCATGGTGGAGGAAATAACTCGACATTTGCCGCAAGAGTGGTATCTTCAACTGAAACTGACACATATTCAGCTATTGCAGCTGCAGTTGGTTCACTTAAGGGACCAAAGCATGGTGGTGCGAATATTAAGGCTATGAAAATGATTGATAACATAAAGGAAAATGTTTCTGACTGGGCTGATGATGAAGAGATTAAGAATTATCTAATAAGGATGATAAACAAGGAAGTATTTGATAAAACAGGTCTTCTTTATGGGTTAGGCCATGCGGTATATACTTTGTCCGATCCAAGAACCATTTTATTGAAGGAAAAAGCGCATCAATTGGCCATTGAAAAAGGTAGAGAAAAAGAATTTTTACTCTACGATGCTGTAGAGAGAATTGGTCCAGATGTATTTTGTGAAAAAAAGGGTACAACTAAAAATATCTGTGCTAATGTAGATTTATATTCTGGCTTTGTATATGATGCGTTAGGTATTCCTACAGAGCTGTTCACACCACTATTTGCAGTAGCTAGAATTGTTGGTTGGTGTGCTCATAGAATAGAAGAGGTTGTGTGTATGCAGAAAATAATTAGACCTGCATACAAGAGTATTTCAAAGCCAAAGAAGTTTGTGCCTTTAGATCAAAGAAAATAACTTGACTTTCGTAAATTAAAACTGCTTTTAGAGTGCCCGATATTTCAATAGGTTTGCTTACAGAATAATTGCTTACCCATTGATGTAGTGGGCACTCTAAATATTTATAGCTTTGAAATTTGAATAAACTATTTCTTTAAAATCCAAACAATCATCTCTGTTTCCCCACGATTAGCAAAAGCATAATAGGGGATAAAGCGCAATTCTTGTTCTTTATAGTTATTGCAAACAGGCTGATATAGGAACCTTTTATCCATATCTTTACGGTAGCCCTTACAGCTAAGTACATGTGTTCCTATTTTATTGTCAAATTTCATACGTATCTCCAAAGCACTATCAATAGCTATTTCTCTCAAATTGCTTCCATTATCAACACCCTCTAGACAGTACACAATTGGGCCTCTCTGCAATGCAACACGGCCTGCATTATCTTGAACATCTGGTATAGTTTCAATAAGCTGGGGCTTCATTTCAAAATCAAGGTCAATTTTGCATTTGCCGATATCACACTTAACATATGCATAACCTTTTTTGATATCAAATTTGGCAGGGGAACCATTTACGCAAAGGCTATACTTCTCACACCAGTATGGTATCCTTAGTGCTATTTCTTTGTCTTCAAAACCAGTTACAGTAATCACAATTTTACCGTCCGAAGGATACTGAGTTTCTTGACTTACCTTTACCGGATTGTCATTAATGCTAACATTTGTAGTGCTGTTCATATAATGGTGAACAAACAAGGTGTTATCGTCATAGGTATAAAGATGATCAGCAATTGATGCAAAAAATCTTGATATATTTGGAGGACAGCATGAACATTCAAATACCTCCAAACGCTCAGTAATAGGAAATCTACTCTTCCCAATTTTAATAGATGCGTCCCTATGATGAAGCTTTGGATCTATTTCTAATGGGTTTTCATAGAAGAAGGCTTTTCCATCAAGTGAAATACTGGATAAGAAACCATTATACAATACTCTTTCTGTAATATCGGAATATAAAGAATCGTTATCTAAAAGAAGCATACGTTTAGCGAAAAGAGCAAGACCGATTGCTGCACAGCTTTCGGTATATGCTGTGAGATTTGGAAGGTCATAATCAATTGTAAAAGCTTCTCCTGTGCTGGCAGAGCCTATGCCACCAGTGATATACATCCTTTTGTATGCGATGTTCTCAAAAAGTCTTCTGCAAGCATCAAATAGAGATGTTTCATCGAACTCATAAGCTATGTCTGCCATTGCAGAATATAGATAGACAGCACGCACTGAGTGACCATCAGCAACAGATAGTTCTCGGGCAGGCAAATTGTCTTGAGAATAATTTGCATTTACCCACGGATAATATTCTTGAGGAGTGTTTTCTGGACCTCTATTATCAATGAAAAATTTGCTTAGGTTCAAATACCTCTTTTCACCTGTGCAACGATATAGCTTAACTAATGCAAGCTCAATTTCTTCATGGCCAGGGGTTATAAAGCTGGCTGATTTTTCTTTAACAAACACATTTTCAATATGATCGGCATATTTGCACATAAGCTTCAGAAATTTATCTTTGCCAGTTGCGTGCTGATAAGCAACCGCAGCCTCTATCAAGTGACCTGCACAATATAGCTCATGTTCTGTTCTCTTTTTCCACCTGTTTCCAGGCTCTGCTACAGTAAAAAATATATTGAAATATCCACTTGGTTCTTGGTTCTTTTCAATCAAATCCACTATTTCATCAACTGCCTGTTCTAATTCTTTATTCGGATTTTTTTCTAGGATGTAAGCAACTGCCTCCGCCCACTTTGCAAAATCAGAATCCCAGAATATATGTGGCTTATTTGGCATGCCTTCCTTCCATTCAAATTTAAAAGCTTCAAACCTTCCTGTTTCCTTGAACCTTTCCCATATGGAATAAATGCTGGTTTCTGCATTTGTTTTCTGTCTGTCATGCCAAAATCCTTTGTAAATATCAATGTCAGTGAAATTGATGGATTTGTATTTTTGCATTTTGAGTTCCTCCAATATTATTGATTATAACAGAGTTCCATGATATTATCATACTAATATATGTACTTGTATTCAATATATAAAAAAGCATAAAAAGTGAGAAAATCCTATATGATTCGTGTTCGAGAAAATTTAGATATCTCATATAAATTCTCGGGTCTATTTTTGACTAATGAGGAGTGGAGACATCCAAAAAGAAAAATTGATACTTATGAAATAATTTATATGCTAGAAGGCACTGCTTTTATTCAGGAAGAGGGGACACTATATATTCTGAAGAAGGGAGATATTCTCATATTGCATCCCGATAGAATTCATTTTGGATATAAGGCTAGTAGTGGAAATATATCCTTTTATTGGGCACATTTTGAGACTTCTGATTTTTCGGCACTTAAGCTTGAACTTGACTACTTTTCAGCCACTGAAAACTATCAGTTTATTAGTCTTTTCAAGCAGCTCTTGCACATATCAAATACTCCTGATTACCCAAGTTATTCGTCGGACCTATTGATAGCACTTATCATCAATGAAATCTCAGTTGCACAAAATAGTTTGAAGAATAAAAGTAGTAAGCTTATAAATGATGTTGCAGAGTGGACTAGGATAAACAGTGATAAAAAGATTACAGTTGAGTCAATAGCAGATTACTTTGGATACAACGCAGACTATTTATCGGGGCTTTTCAAAAAAACTTTTGGAACTGGACTCAAGCAATATATAAATAGTGAAAAGATAAAGCTGGCAAAAAATTTATTGATAACGTCGAATTATCCTATTAAGCAAATCACAAATATTTTAAACTGGGGCGGTGAGAATCAGTTTATAAACTATTTTAAATATCATGAGGGCATGAGCCCCACAAAATACAGAAATATTTATATCAACACACACTTTAACAATAGATAGAAAACCGACATCAATAAAATTATTGATAATATTTCAAACACTCTGACAATAATAATATAGAATTAATCTGAAATAGTAGACAATATGTGAAAAATAAAATATCATATTAGATGTTTTTAATTTTAAAATGATAAAGAATAAAATCTTCTCTCTGTTGATTGATGATTAATCACGAAAAGAAGATATTAATAAAATGTTTTGAAGAGCCACATTACGGCTCATGGAGGTTATTGTGAGAAGAACCAAAATAGTTTGTACATTAGGACCTTCTTCAGATAATGAGGATATTCTTAGAAAAATGATGTTAGGTGGAATGAATGTAGCAAGAATAAATTTTTCACATGGAACACATGAACAGCATAAAAAGAGAGTAGATTTATTTAAAAAAATCAGAGCAGAGGTAAAACTGCCAATCCCCTTACTACTAGATACAAAAGGTCCTGAGATTAGAACAGGCAATTTTAAAGATGGGCAGGTTATGCTCAAAGAACACGAGGAATTTATTTTAGTTAATAAGGAAATACTAGGAGATGAAACAAAGTGTACGATCACTTTTAAAGAGCTGTACAAGGATGTAGTTAGAGGTAGTAAGATTTTAATAAATGATGGTCTTGTTGAGCTTGAGGTTGTGGAAGTTAAGAATAAGGACATTTATTGTACTGTTCAAAATGGAGGATCTATAGGCGACCATAAAGGCATCAATGTACCGGGTGTTGATATAAAATTACCAGCGCTGACCAACCAAGACATTGAGGACATAAAATTTGGAATAGAAAATGATTTTGATATAATTGCCGCTTCTTTCGTAAGAAAGGCTTCTGATGTAAAAGAAATACGGAAAGTACTTGAGAAAAACGGTGGAAATGATATCTTGGTCATCTCAAAAATTGAGAATAGAGAAGGCATCAAAAACTTTGATGAGATACTAAAGGCGTCAGACGGAATAATGGTTGCAAGAGGCGATTTAGGAGTAGAAATTCCAGTTGAAGAGGTTCCTATTGTTCAGAAAAATATTATTGAAAAGTGCTATAGGAATGGAAAACCAGTTATTACAGCAACGCAGATGCTAGATTCAATGATTAGAAATCCTAGACCAACTCGCGCAGAAGCTAGTGATGTTGCTAATGCTATCTATGATGGAACAAGTGGAGTTATGCTTTCAGGAGAAACAGCTGCAGGAAAATATCCTCTTGAGACTATAGAAGTAATGTCAAAAATTGCTACAAAGGCTGAAGGTGCAATGGATTATTGGAAGAGATTTAATACAGAACAGACTGAACTAAACACAAGTATAACCAATGCAATCAGTCATGCTACATGCACCACTGCACATGACCTCAAGGCAGCTGCAATCATTACAGTAACACAATCAGGACATACTGCTAGGATGATAGCTAGATTTCGCCCTGCATGTCCTATAATAGCCACTACAGTGAGTCCAAAGGTTCAAAGGCAGTTGAACTTATCGTGGGGGGTGATTCCTTATTTGGTAGGAGTTGCAAATACAACGGATGAAATGTTTGACATGGGAATAGAAAAGGCTTTGGAATCTGGCTTGGTTAAGAATGGAGATCTGGCAGTTATAACAGGTGGTGTACCTACTGGAATAAGTGGAACAACTAATACCTTGAAGGTGCATATTGTAGGAAAGGTATTAGTACAGGGAACAGGTATCGGTGAAACGTCATTTACTGGTGAATTGTGTGTAGCTCTGACACCAAAGGACGCCTTTGAAAAATTTATCGATGGGAATATACTTGTGGTACCGTATACAAATAATGAGATGCTCCCTATTTTGAAGAGGGCTTCTGGAATTGTTGTTGAAGAAGGCGGACAGGCATGTCATGCCGCTACAGTTGGGTTGGCACTAGATATTCCAGTCATAGTTGGGGCAGATAATGCAACAAGAATTTTAAAATCTGGCTCAGTGGTAACAATAGACTCAGAAAGAGGTTTAGTACTAAGATGCACTTAATATATGACATTGATTTAGAATGGTCTAATGACCAAGAACACTGTTTTTAGATAGTTGAACTGAGAAGTCAATAAGGTTATAATGTTAGTACTATCATTTAAGAATTTTAAAATATGGGTGAGGATAAACATGGCTGAGAAAAGGGAAAACAAACAGGTTAAAACATTACCATTACTACCATTACGCGGATTAACAATATTCCCGTTTATGACCCTATACTTTGATGTTGGGAGAGAAAAATCCATCAAAGCGCTAGAAGAGGCGATGATTAACGATCAGTTAATTTTTTTGGTCTCCCAAAAAGATGCTTCGACGGATACTCCTAGTACTGATGATGTTTATTCAATTGGTACAATTTCAAAAGTTAAGCAGTTGCTGAAGCTCCAGGGGGATACTATAAGGGTTTTGGTAGAAGGTATAAATAGAGCTGAAATAAAGAATATAGTTCAGAGGGAGCCTTTCTTTGTAGCTGAAGTTATAGAGGTAGAAATAGAGGAGAAGTTTGATGCTAATGAGGTTGAGGCTCTAAAAAGAAGATTGGTTTCAATGTTTGAAGAGTATGCAAAGATTAGTGGGAAAGTATCTCCGGATACTGCTTTAACTGTTGCAGAGATAGAGAATATTAGTCAGGTATCAGATATTATTGCTAATAATATTCCATTAAAACTTGAACAAAAGCAAGAAATACTTGCAGAATTTCATCCTTTAAGAAGAATTGAAAAACTTCTTCAAATTATTTATCAAGAGACAGAAATATTAGAAATAGAGAAGGATATTAATTCTAAAGTTAGAAAGCAAATAGACAAGGTTCAGAAGGAATATTACCTTAGAGAACAGATGAAGGCAATCCAGAGTGAACTAGGTGATAGAGATGGAATTGTTGGAGAGGTTGAAGAATACAAATTAAGGATTGAAAATGCGGGGTTCCCAGAAGAGGTTGAAAAGAAGGTTGTTAAGGAGCTTGACAGACTATTGAAAATGCCTCAGGGCTCGGCCGAGGGAAGTGTTATTCGAACTTACCTTGATTGGATATTTGACTTGCCTTGGAGTAAATCAACTGAAGAAATTATTGATATTAATTATGCGCAAGAGATTCTTGAGCATGATCATTATGGGCTTACGAAGGTTAAAGAGCGCATAATTGAATACTTGGCAGTACAAAAGCTGAAAAATAGCCTGAAAGGGCCTATTCTATGTTTGGTTGGACCTCCTGGAGTTGGAAAGACATCAATTGCAAAGTCAATTGCAAAAGCCCTCAATAGAAACTATGTCCGCATTTCTCTGGGCGGAGTTAAGGATGAGTCTGAAATACGTGGACATAGAAGAACCTACGTAGGTTCCATGCCTGGTAGAATAATCGCCGCATTAAAACAGGTGGGATCAAATAATCCATTGATTTTACTAGATGAGATAGACAAAATGAGCAATGATTTTAGGGGAGATCCTGCGTCAGCAATGCTTGAGGTTCTGGACTCTGAACAGAATTTCTCATTTAGAGATCATTATTTAGAGTTACCTTTTAATTTGTCAAATGCTCTATTTTTGACGACTGCAAATAGCTTAGATACCGTTCCAAGACCACTACTTGATAGGATGGAGATAATTAGTATATCTAGCTATACAGAGGAGGATAAAGCAAATATCGCTATGAAATATCTTCTTCCAAAGCAGATTGAGCTGCATGGCTTGACTACCAAAAACATGAAAATTGATGAAGAAACCATCAGGGACATAATAAATTATTATACAAGAGAAGCCGGTGTTAGAAATCTAGAAAGACAAATTGGTGCCATTTGCAGAAAGGTTGCAAGGGTAATTGTATCTGAAAACAAGAGATCTGTTACTGTTTCACGTTCTAGCCTCGAAAAATACCTTGGAGTTAAGAAATACAGATTTGATTTTGCAAATGAAATTGATGAAATAGGTATTGCTACCGGGCTTGCATGGACGTCGGTGGGAGGAGAGACACTATCTATTGAAGTAAACTTGATGCATGGTAAAGGAAAGCTGGAGCTCACTGGACATTTGGGTGATGTTATGAAGGAATCTGCCATAGCTGCTATGAGCTTTATTAGATCCAGCTGCAAGGAACTAAAAATAGACGAAAATTTTTATGAGAAAAATGATATTCATATACATGTTCCAGAGGGTGCAATACCGAAAGATGGACCTTCCGCAGGAATAACTCTTGCGACTGCAATGGTTTCGGCACTCTCGGGTATACCAGTGAATAGAAAAGTTGCTATGACTGGGGAAATTACCATCAGAGGTAGAGTACTACCTATTGGCGGGTTAAAGGAAAAGGTGCTAGCTGCACATCGAGCTGGAATAGAAACTATTATTATTCCAATGGACAACAAAAAGGATATTGATGATATCCCAGAAAATGTTAGAAATTCTTTGAAATTTATATGTGCATCAGATATGAAAACGGTTTTAAAAAATGCTTTAGTTGTAAAGTAGACTTAGTTCAGATGAAGTTTTCTGAACTCTAGTAGCCCTTATTTCGAAGCATGGCGTTACTAAAATAAACTCTTTTTTAAAATTTAATATTGATATAAATTTTTAAGAAAAGTTAGGGGTGTTTAGTAAAATGCATCCCTTTCGTTTTACGTGGTTATTTATATTCCATGTCTAAATTTTGGAGTGCAGTTCAGTACATCGGCTTTCTATAACTATTATTGTACAAACAAACAATAATATTATACAAAATATTAAAGACTGGGACATTCAAAATGAGATAAGTTATCGAAAATTTAAAAATATAAAAAGATTATTATTCTAGATAAAATAAGAAGGAATTTTGTTGTTTTATGGCGAATATACCAAATTAGACTAGTAGTAGTAGTTATGTCTAATTTTCAAAACAAATAATTGTACACTAATTTGGAGGGTATATGTCTTATTATGGGGTTTCAGTTCTTATTACAATTTTAGTAACCTCTCTGATGGCTTTTTATTTACTATATAAGTCAAAAGAATTAAGTTTAGGAGTATTAATTTCAATTTCAATTGGTTCTATTATTTTGGGATTTACACTTAACCCTGCTTTTATGGCTGTTCTAAAAGTTTTAAGTGATAATATAAACATTAACAAAAAACTAGCATTAGTGATATCTTTATTTATAATTCTATTTATTTTTTTGATTTTCATATTGGTAGTTAGTTTTATTATTTCATTTTGCATGCCTAGAAAATTAGCTTCAATAGATTGCGGTGTGGTAATTGATAAGCTAATATCAAAAATTAAAAATAAAGACGGTATTATTATAAAAGAGAAATGGACTGAACTTTTTGGAAAAATTATTCTTTTTATAAAAGAAATTTTGAAAAATGTATATAATCTTAGAAATCAGTTGAAAAAATCAGTTGACACTAAACAAATAATTGATACAATGGGAATAGAAAAAAATGAAAAGGATATTTTAGGGCAGGAAAGTATTAATACAATAGATACTGCTGATTTTGCTAATTTACTTGGTTTCATGGAATCTCCGAAAGAACTAGCTTACCAAGAAGTTGCCTCAACTAAAATATCTATTATAGAAGTTGATGAAGATGTTGATGAAAACGAATTAAATAATTTAGAGGATTTAAATTACTTGGAAGAAATCAACTTAGAAGTTAATATTGAAGACCAAGTAGTTAAATGTGAAACTATAGAAGATAAAGCCATAGATGAGGAAATAGATAGGATAGAGTATATTGAAGAATCAGTAAAACTAGAAAGTGTAATTGATGCTAATTCTCTTGTTTTAAAGGCTTTTGAGAGTAAGAACGTTGGTAGAAAAGAAGAAGCCATTGAACACTACATAGAGGCATTACGGTATGGACCAGATAATGAGATGATATTCTGGATAGTGTTGGATGTATGTTCACTATATAAACAGCTTGATTTGATTGAATTGGCTAAGAACATTTTGGAAGGTCTAGTTAGTGAATACCGAGATTTAATCAGACCTGAATTAAAAAGGCAAATTATGATCAATTTAAAATAGATAGCTTTATAATTAGATATTTTTAGAATTTAGAGGGGGTACTTTTTTAATGAGAAAGTCAAAAGAGATAATAGGGTTACCTATAATAAGCATATCAGATGGATCTGAGGTAGGTAAAGTCAAAACTGTTATAATCAATGCAGAAAAAGGTGCTATAGATTATGTGGTTGTTGATGGTGGTATTCAAATACTAAGTGCAAAAGTGATTCCTACAGAATTTGTACTTGGTATAGGAGAGTATGCATTGACAATTGAGAACGAGGATGCAATAAACGATATTAGCAAAATTCCTGCAGCTATTGATCTTCTGCAAAAGAATATTCAGGTTAAGGGTACAAAAGTGTTAACTAAAAAGGGTCGCCTTATAGGTGAGATTGGAGATTTCTATATTGATGAGGAAGATAATAGCTCAATTATTGGACTAGAATATATAGCTGATATTACTCAAGAAATCATAAGAATAATTCCACGCAATAGTGTAATTACCTTTGGAAAAAAGCTTGTAGTAGTAAAAGAAGACGTAGAGTCTACACTTTTGGATAGTGCTGTTCAGTTAATTACTCTTGACGAAGACTCCGAGTTCGAAAAAAAATATTCTGAGGATTCTTTAAGGGATGTATTTAATAATATCCCCGAAGAAAAAGAAATTCAATCGAGTGTTGTGTCTGATATGATGCAAATGAAGCATCGTGATTACTTAAATGGTAAAATAGCCACTAAAACCATATATGATAGTGAAGGAAGTGTTTTGATAGAAGAAAACACACTGATTGATGATAATGTTTTTGATATTGCAAAGAAAAGTGGTAAGGTAATTGAACTAGTAATGAATAATAAATAATAAATAATCTTAAAAACAGGTTACAGCATTAGCTGTAACCTGTTTTTAAGATAAAATTTTCAAAAATAAGAATTCAAAGTACCGAAAGCATTATCTTGAATAATCTTTTCTCCATACTCATTTAGATATCCCTCAAAGAAACTAGAGTTTCCAATCTGAGTAGAATATTCACACATAAAAACATCTATAGACTGAGAAGACGAAGAGCTTCCAGTTAGTAAAAGGTAATAGCTGTTTTTGCATTTGAATAATGTACTTTCACCTTTGTACAAAGCTACGATTCGTTTTGATAGTTTACAAAGGTCATCTATTGAATCGAAACAATAAATCTTTAAAGTAGAGCAAACTTTACTTTTTCTCTTCTTTTGTTTTAAATCGGAATTTTTATATTTACTTTTTATATACTTTTGTATTGACTCAAATTCACCGTCAGCATCTACTTTTGTAATGGTTACAATAAATCCATCTTCACTTTCTGGAGAAGCCTCAAAAATAAGCTGTGATTCTCCTGAAGCGAAACCATACTGTTCTTCTGCTTTCTCCATCATATCCCAAAATAATTCTTGGGCTGCTGGCGAATTATAATTCAAAGAGCCTAAATCAATATTTCTCTCTTCAAGATCATTTTGTGTTATTGTGACCTTCAATACATTTTCATTAACCTTTTCTATTCTCATATAATCACCAACTTACTTGCTTATTTTAAAAAAGAGTTACACCTAGGAAAACCATAGATTTTATCAATAGTTTATACTAGTATACTTCGAAAAGTTAGAAATGAGAAGTAATATTTATCAATATTATTAATCTTATTAATCTTGTAAAATGTAATTATTAAATAATATTCCAAATTTATCATAACTAAACTCATACTATTTAACAAACAATATAATAAATATAAAAACAATTTACTTTATATTTGAAATATTAGCTATAAAAATATATAATAATAATGGCTGTGTTTGTCGCTTTGTGTTTTAAAAAAAAATATGATTATTTTGGTGAAAATGTGAAAGATATTATTTTAGCATCAGCGTCTCCGAGAAGACAGCAATTATTAAAACAAATAGGGATAAAGTTTACAGTTATACCATCTCAGTTAGATGAAGTTATGAATACAGCATTAGAGCCTTGTCAAGTTGCTATTTCTTTAGCTAGACAGAAGTGCATGGATGTTGTATCTCAAATTGATAGTGAAGGTATAGTTATTGCCGCTGATACCATCGTAGTTAAAGAAAATAAATTGCTTGGTAAGCCCAAAAATGATCAAGAAGCTTTTGATATGTTAAAATATTTAAATGGTGAGTGGCATGAGGTATTAACTGGACTTTGTTTATTTAGAACTAGTGATAAGAAGAGCATATGTGATTACGAAGCAACAAGGGTTAAAATAGCAAATAATTCAGACGAGTTTATTAAGGCATACATTGGTACAAAGGAGCCTTTTGATAAAGCTGGTGCATATGGGATTCAGGGATATGGTTCGTTAATTGTTGAAAAAATAGAGGGTTGCTATTTTAATGTTATGGGATTACCAATTTTTAAATTGTCATGTATGTTAAAACAATTGGGGTATAAAATTGATTTGAGCATATAAGAAATAATTAAGTAGGTGAAGAAGATGGACAGATTGAATATGAAAGAACTTCCTTTATGTGAAAGACCATATGAGAAGCTTGAAGTGGCAGGAGCGGAGCATTTATCTAATGCCGAATTGCTAGCTGTCATTATTAAAACAGGAACTAAATCATATACTGCTGTGGAGTTAGCACAGCTTGTAATCAAGCTCTCTCATGATGGAAGACTATCTTCATTAAACAATTTATCTATTGAGCAGCTAAAGAAAGTAAAAGGAATAGGTCGAGTGAAAGCTATTCAGATTAAAGCTGCACTAGAGTTATCAAAAAGGATTGCAACCAGTGATGGAATAATGCATCATATAATTAAGAGTGCTTGCGATGTTAGCAATCTAATGATGGAAGAAATGAGATATTTAAAAAAAGAAATATTCAAAGCACTTTTGCTTGATACAAAAAATCAAATCATTAAAATTGTGGATGTTTCGGTTGGAAGCTTAAATTCTTCTATTGTTCATCCTAGAGAAGTATTCAGCGAGGCCATAAAATATGGTTGCAATAGTATTATTTTTGTTCATAACCACCCTAGTGGTGATCCTACACCAAGCACAGAAGACATTCAAACTACTCAGAGGCTTGAGAGCGCAGGTCAGATTTTGGGAATAAAGGTATTAGACCACATTATAGTAGGTGACGGAAGATATGTTAGTTTTAAAGATAAGGGAATTATTTAGAAAAATTAAACTGGAGGGACTTTTTAATGAGTTTTTTTGCAAAAGATATTGGAATTGATTTAGGAACTGCAAATACATTGGTGCATGTTAAAGGAAAAGGAATAGTAGTAAGAGAGCCATCAGTTGTTGCCGTTAATATTATAACAAACGAGGTTTTAGCTGTTGGACAAACTGCTAAAGATATGATTGGGCGTACTCCAGGAAATATAGTTGCTATTAGGCCAATGAAAGACGGTGTTATAGCGGACTTTGACATTACACAAAGCATGATAAAATATTTTATGAAAAAAGCTATGTCAAATGGTGTATTTAGTAAACCAAGAGTTGTTATATGCGTGCCTTCAGGAGTTACAGAGGTTGAAAAGCGGGCAGTTGAAGATGCTACTCTGCAGGCTGGTGCTAAAGAGGCATACCTTATTGAGGAACCAATGGCAGCTGCAATAGGCGCTAATTTGCCGGTTGGAGAGCCCCTTGGGAGCATGGTTGTTGACATTGGTGGTGGTACTAGTGAGGTTGCAGTTATATCCTTGGGAGGAATTGTTACAAGTAAGTCTCTAAGAGTTGCTGGTGACGAGATGGATGATGCGATAGCTCGTTATATCAAAAAGGAATATAGCCTAATGATTGGAGAGCGAACTGCTGAAAAAATAAAAATTACCATTGGTGGCGCATTTCCAAAGGCAAAAGAAGAGAGAATGCAAATAAGAGGAAGAGATTTAATTACTGGGTTACCTAAGAATATAGAAATCACCTCTTCTGAGGTAAATGATGCCTTGAAGGAGACCGTGAATGCAATAATTGATTCAATAAAGTTTACACTGGAAAAAACTCCACCAGAGCTAGCATCTGATGTTATGGACAGAGGTATCATGTTAACTGGAGGAGGCGCTTTACTTGATGGGCTAGATAAGTTAATTATGCAGGAGACAGGGATGCCAGTTTCAATTGCTGAAAACCCTTTAGATTGCGTTGTACTTGGCACAGGTAAAGTTCTAGATGAAATTGAAACCTTGAAGAGGGTTCTACTTACACCTAAAAGGTTAAAGTAAAAATTTTTATTTAGTTGTTTCTAAAAGGGGTTAGAGAGGAGAAGTATTTCCTTGAAATATTTTAAGAGCAGGGCATTAATTGTAACGATAATTACACTAGTTTTGATAGTATGCATAGGGTTAACTACAAACCCACTCAGCAATGTGAACTGGATTGGAAATCTAATTTCTGTACCGTTCACTTCTGTTGAGAAATTATTCTCATATGCAGGACAAGAAGTTGGGAATGGTGTTGGTCTTTTTAACGATGTCGAAAAGCTTAAATATGAGAATAAGGGATTAAAAGAAACTATAGATAAATTGAATGGTGAGAGAACGGAGTATTTAAGGCTCAAAAGTGAAAATGAGGATTTAAAGAATGTCTTGAAGCTCAAAGATCAGCTAGCTGACTTTGAATTTGTTGGAGCTAATGTCATTGCTAGAGATGCTGGTAATTTATTTAATATATTCCTGACAGATAAAGGTTCTACAAATGGAATTTCTTATAATATGCCTGTTATCACTAGTAAGGGACTAGTTGGTAAAGTTTCGTCAGCACAGCCATTTTCCTCTAAAATAATAAGTATTATAGAGGATGGTAGCGCAGTAAGTGCTATAGTTTCTAAAAGCAGAGATTATGTGGTTGTGAAGGGTGATTTAAATTTGACAAAGGATGGACTTTGCAAGCTCGAGTACATTCCTCCAGATTTGGATTTGGCACAAGGAGATATTATCGAAACCTCTGGTATCGGTGGGATATATCCCAAAGGAATTATAATTGGAACAGTGAAAGAAGTAAGATCAGGACAAAGCGATCTTGATACGTATGCCATCATTGAACCTGCAGTGGATTTGAAAAGGTTGAGTCAGGTAGTAATACTTAAAAAGAATATGCCTGATACAGCTTCAGAAATGGAGATTACAGACAAATGAGAAGTAGAATTATGCTTTATAGTATACTTATATTTACATTTGTAACAACGCAAGTTACACTCTTGAATTTTATAAGTATATTTGGAGTTGCTCCAAATTTAGTAATTATTTTAATAGTAAGTGTTTCTCTTTTGGAAGGTAGCGTTTATGGATCAACAGTAGGTTTTTTTATTGGATTATGTCTGGATGCTGTTATTGGTATTGCTTTAGGCTACCATGCATTGATTGGAATGTTGTTAGGCTGGTCACTGGGAAATATAAACAAAAGATTATTCAAAGAGAATATTTTCGTTATGGCCATATGTACATTTATTTCTACTATTTTATTTGAGTCTGCAATTATATTTGCATCTTACTTATATAGATTTGAAATAGATTTCTTCCTTACGCTAAAGAATATTATTTTGCCTGAAGCATTAATTAATAGTGTTTTAGGGATGGGTGTCTTTTGGGTAATTATTCAAATAAATAGAAAATTAATTAGTTCTGAAGGTAAGAATAGGTATTAAAATGACTTCTGGAATTTATTAAGTGGTGGGTGCAGATGAAACAGTTTTTTAAAGATAGATATACCATAATGGCCATTATTCTTGTATTGATATTTGGAGTAATTGTTTATCAATTAGCTAATATTCAATTAATTCAGGGTGAGAATTATTTTATACAGTCCCAAACAGAAAATTTAAGATCAAGAACACTTTTAGCTGAAAGAGGGAACATTGTAGATAGATATGGTGTTCCGATAGCTGTTAATTCAACCAGCTATTACTTAATGCTGATGAACACAGGTGCATCTTCAGATGAGCTCAATGAAATACTTTATAAGATAATTAAAATATTGGAGAAAAATGGCGACCAGTTTAATAAATCGTTTTATAAGTATTTGACTTTTAACCCAATTAAATTTGGAACAACAATAGCCAAAAGTGACAATAGAATAGGTGTATTAAAGAATACTACTGGATATAAGTTTAAAGGCCTAAGTCAAGACTCTACACCTGAAGAGTTATACAATTATTTAAAGGATACAGCGTTTAAGATTGATAATAAAAAGTATACAGCAGAAGAGATTTACAAAATTACTACCCTACGATTTGAAATAATGGGTTACAATTCTTTAAATCCTGTTATTGCAAAGTCAATTAGCACCAAAACAGTTGCTGAGGTAGAGGAAAGAATAGATGAGTTTCCTGGAGCATTAGTAGATATTGTTCCTAGTAGAAAATATATTGATGCTCAGTATGCTGCACATTTGATTGGATATGTTGGAGCGATTAATGATACAGAGTTAGCCAAACGTGCCGACGAGGGTTATAAACTCAATGATACTTTAGGAAAATCTGGAATAGAGCTAACAACTGAGGGATACTTAAAAGGCGTTAATGGGTATAGAAGAATTGAGGTTGATGATAACGGCAAAACCAAAATAATTAGTGAAGAGGCTGTCAAGCCTGGAAGCAATGTTGTTTTGACTATAGACATGAGACTACAAAAGGTGGCAATGGACTCAATAGCAAAGAATATACCAATTATTAAACAAAGGCAAAACTCTAGAAATTTCAAGGATGCTTTTGCTGGTGCGGTTGTAGCAATTGATGTTAATACAGGAGATGTTTTGGCTCTGGCTAGTTACCCTGGCTTTGATCCATCAATATTTCTTGCAGACTCTAGTGATAAGGTAGCACAAAAGGCCATAGCAGCACTTAGCGATCCAAAGAATACAACTTCTTCTGAGTACAATAGAGCAATTTCAGGTATCTATTCTCCTGGATCTACCTATAAGCCTCTAGTTGCAATTGCAGCCTTGGAGGAAGGAGCAGTAAATCCATATGATAAATATTTCGACAAGGGTTATGAAATCTATGATGGGATGAAATTAAAGTCTATTGAATATAGGTCATGGGGGGCTGGTTTAGGCTTGGTTAATATGGTCCAGGCAATTCAGAAATCCTGTAACCCATACTTCTACGTTGCAGGTAATAAAACTGGGATAGACAATATTGTTAAGTGGGCAACAAAATTCGGGTTAGGACAAAAAACAGGAATTGACATATTAGGAGAAAGTAAGGGCTTAGTTGCATCTAAAGAATTTAAAAAAACAATTAACCCAGATCCATGGGGGAAGGCTGATACAGCTCAAGCATCAATAGGTCAGTTGTACAACGGTTTTACACCAATACAGCTGGCTAATTATGCTGCAACCATTGCCAATGGCGGAAAGCGTTTCAAGCCACACATTATAAAAAGAGTAGTAAAATATGACGGCTCAATAGTAACAGAAACAAAACCAGAGTACGAGATATTACCAGTAAAAAAGCAGAATATGGCCATTATACAAGAAGGAATGATTGCAGTTGCAAATAATGAGGATGGTGGTACTGCGGCAGCTGCATTTAAAGGTTTGTTGCCTATTAAGGTCGCTGCTAAGACTGGTACTGCAGAAACAGGTCAAGAGGCTAATCATTCTTCAAATGCATTGTTTATTTGCTACGCTCCTGCAGACAAGCCTCAAATAGCTGTTGCTGTTGTTGTTGAGAGGGGCGTATTGGGATCATTTACAGCACCAATAGCATATGACGTATTAGCACAATATTTTGATACAAATGGGTCAAATAAGCAAGATTTCACTGCTAAAATGGATATAGTTGAATTAACAAAATAAAATCAAGTATTTTAAACGGGGGAATTAAAAGTATGGATGAGAATTCAGTAACTTTTAAAGGAACAGTAAATGGACTAACTATTATATTGAAACAAGATGCAAGCTTTGAAGAAGTTATAAATAGTATGACTGTAAAGATTAGCAATGCAGGTAAATTTTTTCGAGGTGCTAAATTAGCTGTAAAATACAGAGGACGAGTATTAAGCGAATTAGAGAAAAGTGAACTATTTGTTTTATTAGTTAAGGAAAGTGGTGCAAAGATAATATCCTTTGAGGAGGATGAAGCGGAACCCCATAATAAGATAAAGAACGTCCCTTCGTTGAGCAATCCAAATGAGAGGAATAATCAAATTAAGAAATTTATGTATTTTAAAGGAATAGATGAAGGACAGACGAAATTCTACAGAGGAACTGTAAGATCGGGGCAGCTGATTTCCTTTGATGGTAACTTAGTTGTTTTAGGTGATGTTAACCCTGGAGGAGTTGTTGAGGCTACGGGGAATGTGATTGTAATGGGATTGCTTAGAGGAGTTGTTCATGCTGGTAGTGATGGAAATAAGCAGGCAATAGTGGCTTCAATTGGACTTAACCCAACACAACTCCGAATTGGAGACATAATTACAAGGTCTCCTGATGAAAAAGGTGTGAGTGCTAATATTATGCCGGAATTGGCGTATATAAAGGATGATATACTGTTTGTAGAGCGCTTATTGCCACAGAGGTAATTGACAAAATTTAAAAACAAATATATAGTTTGAGTTGTATTGGTTTAAAAAATTAAGAATCTTTCTTTATCAAATATATCTTCTCTTATTAGAATTGGAGGCAAAGCTGTATGGGCGAGGTAATTGTAATTACATCTGGGAAGGGCGGCGTTGGTAAAACTACGACAACTGCCAATATTGGTACCGGTTTGGCACTAGCAGGTAAAAAAGTAGTACTGATTGATACTGATATAGGTCTTCGAAATCTTGATGTTGTAATGGGACTGGAAAATAGGATAGTATACGACCTTGTTGACGTTGTGGAGGGAGTATGTAGAGTTAAGCAGGCACTGATAAAAGATAAAAGATTTGATGGCTTGTTTCTTCTCCCAGCGGCTCAGACAAGGGACAAAACAGCTGTATCACCACAGCAAATGATTAATTTAGTAAATGAGATTAAAGGTGAATATGACTACATAATTATTGATTGCCCAGCTGGAATTGAGCAAGGCTTTAAAAATGCAATTGCAGGGGCTGATAAAGCGATTGTTGTAACTACTCCTGAGGTTTCGGCAGTCAGAGATGCTGATCGTATAGTTGGGCTCTTAGAAGCAAATGAACTCAGAAATCCAAAGCTTATAATTAATAGAGTTAGAATTGATATGGTAAAACGTGGCGATATGATGAGTATTGATGATATTATTGATATTCTTGCTATTGATCTTATAGGTGTTGTTCCAGATGATGAAAAAGTTGTTATATCTACTAATAGAGGTGAGCCTACAGTTAATGATGATAGATCATTAGCAGGACAAGCCTACAGAAATATTGCGAAGAGAATACAAGGTGAGGATATTCCTATTATGAACCTTGAAAATGAAGATGGATTGTTTTTCAGATTTAAAAAATTATTGGGATTTAGAACTACATAGGGAGGGATAATAATATGCTGATTGATTTCGCAAAGATCTTTGGAAAATCGAAGCCGTCAAAGGATGTAGCCAAAGAAAGATTACAGTTCGTGCTAATTCATGACAGAGCAAATGTTTCTCCTGAGTTTCTAGAGATGATCAAAGGGGAAATAATTAAGGTAATTCAGCATTATATGGAGATAGATGAAGGCGCTCTTGAAATTAAGCTTACAAGAACTAAAAGCGAAGATGGCAATAGAGTGGTTCCTGCATTGATAGCTAATATACCTATAAGAAATGTAAGAAATACAGGAAAATAAATTAAAGGTATGTGATGGATAAAATGAATATTGCATTTATGGCTCATGATAATAAAAAAGAATTAATGGCTAGCTTTTGTGTAGCCTATAAATCAATTCTTCAGCAGCATCATCTTATTGCTACGCGATCGACTGGCGTTTTAATTAACAAAGCGACGAGTTTGAACATTATTTTACTCGCTTATGGTAGTTTAGGTGCTCAGCAACTGTCTGCGAGAATTGCTTGCGATGAAATTGATTTGCTGGTTTATTTTAGAGATGCAAATATTGCGAATGATGCAGATAACTCATTGATATTTAAGCATTGTGATGCGAACAATATTCCTTTTGCTACAAATATAGCAACTGCAGAGGTTTTAATTAAAGGCTTAGAGCGAGAAGATTTGGCTTGGAGAGAATTATTAAGGCGGAACTAAATAGAATTTTATACTTAAAAAATGCTTAAGGTGTGCTTAGGCATTTTTTTTGTATGCATTTTTGACCTCTAAATTAAGAACTCGTTTGTAGGAATATTATTAGGAATATTAAAATATAATTTATAAGAAGCATGACCCAAAAATAATAGATTAATATTTGCTAAAGAAAGGGTGAGAGATGTGGATGAATTAATTGTAAGACCAAAGTACTCACGCCAGACGGGTACTCAAAGAAAAAAAAGAGGTGAACCTGATAATGATATGTTTTCAACGGCTTTTGCAGCTAAAATGCTTGTTGTAGTTGTGTTTTTATCAGTATTTGCATTATGCAAAGCGGCTAATACACCTGCAACAAATTTTTTCATTACAAAAGTAAAGGTAATTGCAACAAGCAACTATGATGTAAATAAATACATCATAACTGCGGCTACGACTCTAGGAATTAGCCTTCCTGAGAATGCTTCGATATCACAAAAAGTGAACGGGGAAATTGATCTCAATTCCGAATTGAATAATGATGTAAAGACAACTGACCTGAAAGATGGACAGAGCCAAAGTACGCAGAATGCTAGTATAAGTACTGAAGATACTAGTGCCCTTGATACTGCTACTGGAAATACTGAAGATACAAGCCAAATTCAGACGCTCGAAGATACAGAGATAAAAGCGATAGCAGATAAGTTTTCCTTTATTACACCAATAAAAGGAAATATTGCATCAGCTTTTGGTACGAGAACTGATCCTTTGGGCAATGCTGAGTTCCATAGTGGGATTGATATTGAGGCAAATATGGGAACCTCTATCAAAGCAGCTCTTGGAGGAGAGGTTATTGAGGTAGGATTAAATCAGCAATACGGTAATTATATAAAAATTCAACATAATGATGGCATTAGTAGCATGTATGCTTATTGCTCATTAATAGTTGCTAAAAAGGGTCAGAAGGTTAACCAGGGAGATATTATTGCAAAGGTTGGGGATACAGAGGGCTTATCGGGGTCATTTTTGCATTTTGAGGTCTGGAAAGATAATAAAGCAGTTGATCCAGAGAAACTGCTAAATTATCTAAATCAGTAGGATTTTATGATTAGCTCATGTGTGAATATTAGAATTAAACGTATCCTAATTAGTATTGATATCCTTATTGTACCGCTTATTGTAATAGCTTTATTAAAGGATTTTTTCGTTCAATATATAATAACTATTGTTTTCATTATTGCTCATGAGTTGGGACATATTGTGACGGCATTATTTTCGGGTGCTAAGATTTACAGATTAAGAATTTTGCCAATAGGCCTCAATGCAGAGATAGATGACTCGCTATGCAGTAAATACAGAAAGATATATATATACATGGCTGGGCCGTGTATTAACATAATATCAGCAATTGTAATTTACATTTTATATGCCAGCCATTTTGTTTCTAAAGAGCTCACGTTAGGAGTCTATATTAACATGTGGCTGGCTTTTTTTAACTTGCTGCCTATATTACCTTTAGATGGTGGTAAAATTGCTATGGAAATGCTGTCTGAGCACTTTGGACTGTTCAAAGCGAGCAAGAAAATGCACATATTGTCGGTATTACTTTCTATTGTTGTAATTTGTCTTGGTCTAATGGTTTTTAAGCAATCTCAGTATAATTTCAGCTTAGTTCTAGTTGGAATTTATATATTGGTATGCAATAGGAAAAGCAAGAAGGAGACTGCTTTTATGAATATAAAAAATTTCGTATATAGACGCGCTAAAATCATAAGAAAAGGTATTTATCCTGCACGAGAAATTGTAGTTATGAAGAATGTAAAACTATCAGAGGTAATAAAGGCTATGGATTATGCAAATATGTTTCACCTTGTAAATGTCTTAGATGAAAACTTACGGCTAATTAAGGTGATGACTGAGCAAGAAATACTCGATGCACTAATGCTAAACAGCATTGACACTACCTTTGATAAATTGCTCACAATTTCACAAGATTAGGCTATCAAGGGTCTTAGTGATGATAAGATTAGAAATAAGTAGACTAAAGTCCACATGGAGTATACTCCATCTGGACTTTAGTCTACTTTATATTATATGGATTAAATTGTCGATAAAATAGATTAAACTGTTCATAAGGGTAGTATTGTGACTCCTAAACTTTTAAGGTATAATATTATTAATACTGTAAACTGATAATAAGAACTCAAATTGGAGGTAGATAAATGTTTAAAATTGTGAGAAAAGAAGTGCTAAATTCTACTGTTGTTTTAATGGATATAGAAGCACCACTTATTGCTCGAAAGGCAGAACCTGGACAGTTTATCATATTTAGAATAGATGATGCAGGTGAGAGAATTCCTCTTACTATTGCAGATTATGATAGAGAAAAGGGTACAGTAACAATTATATATCAGATAGTAGGCAAGACTACTCGAGTTTTAGCTGAAATGAATGAAGGTGACTTTTTATTAGATTTTGTTGGTCCTTTGGGAGTTGCGTCACATTTGGGTGGCTACAAGAAGGTCGCTGTAATAGGTGGAGGCTTGGGTACTGCTATTGCATATCCACAAGCAAAGAAACTTCATGCGTTGGGTGCGGAGGTACATGCTATAACTGGGTTTAGAAATAAAGATCTTATTATTTTGGAAAAAGAGATGGAAAAGGTCAGCGACAAGCTAATTGTTGCAACAGATGATGGCTCAAATGGTAATAAGGGCTTTGTAACAAATGTTCTTAAGCAGCTAATTGATGAGGGTAATAAATATGATTTAGTAATTACCATTGGCCCATTAGTAATGATGAGGGCTGTAAGTAATTTGACTAAAGAATATGGAATAAAGACACTTGTAAGTATGAATCCAGTTATGATAGACGGTACAGGAATGTGTGGTGGATGTAGACTTACAGTCGGTGGAAAAACAAAATTCGCATGTGTAGATGGTCCCGATTTCGACGGACATGAAGTTGACTTTGATGAAGCGATGAGAAGACAGGGTATGTATAAAAAACAGGAAAGTGAGTCAACTGAGATTCATGTTTGCAAACTTGGGGGTGTAAAAAATGCCTAATATGTCACTAACTAAGGTTAAAATGCCTGAGCAGGAACCAGAGATAAGGAATAAAAATTTTAAAGAGGTTACTTTAGGCTATGAGGACGCAATGGCAATAGAAGAGGCTCAGAGGTGCCTGAACTGCAAGAATAAGCCTTGTATTGCAGGGTGTCCTGTTAATGTAAAGATACCGGAGTTCATAGGGCTTGTTGCCGAGGGTAAGTTTGAAGAGGCTTATTATAAAATAACAGAAACAAACAATTTACCTGCAGTGTGTGGCAGAGTTTGTCCACAGGAAACTCAATGTGAGCAAGTATGTGTTAGAGGTAAAAAGGGCGAGCCTGTCGCAATAGGTCGTCTTGAAAGGTTTGTTGCTGATTGGTATATGCAAAATTGTGAGAGTAATCAAACAAAACCTGAGAGTAATGGTATTAAGGTAGCTGTTGTTGGTTCAGGACCTTCTGGATTAACCTGTGCAGGAGACCTTGCAAAGCTTGGATATCAGGTTACACTTTTTGAAGCCTTCCATGTTCCAGGTGGCGTTTTGATGTATGGTATACCGGAGTTTCGTTTACCTAAGGCATTAGTACAAAAAGAAATTCAGTCTGTAAAAAATTTAGGAGTAGATATACAGACAAATATGGTAATCGGTAAAATACTCTCAATTGATGAACTCAGAAACGAGGGATATAAAGCAGTATTTGTAGGTTCTGGAGCAGGTCTGCCAAGCTTTATGGGTATACCTGGAGAGAACTTTAACGGTGTCTACTCAGCAAATGAATTCTTAACAAGAATAAATTTGATGAGTGCCTACAGATTTCCAGATACAGATACACCTGTTTTTGTTGGCAAAAATGTAGCTGTTGTTGGCGGTGGAAATGTTGCTATGGATGCAGCAAGAAGCGCAAAGCGTTTGGGTGCAGAAAATGTTTACATTATATACAGACGTTCTGAGGCTGAACTGCCTGCCAGAATTGAAGAAGTCCATCATGCCAAAGATGAAGGCATTATTTTTAAGTTGTTGACAAATCCGAAACAGATTATCGGTACAGAGGCTGGTTGGGTAAAAGGTATAGAATGTGTTGAAATGGAGCTTGGAGAACCAGATAAATCTGGCAGGAGAAGGCCTATAGAGAAGAAGGGGTCTGAACACATTATAGATATAGAGACTGTGGTAATTGCTATAGGAAATTCACCAAATCCGCTTATCGCTTCTACTACACCAGGGCTTGACATACAGACTTGGGGCGGCATAATCGTTGAAGAAGAGACAGGTGCAACAAGTAGGGGTGGTGTATATGCTGGTGGAGATGCTGTTACCGGAGCTGCTACTGTTATTTTGGCAATGGGTGCAGGCAAAAAAGCTGCAGAAGCTATCCATAAGCTACTTTCTTAGGTTGTGGGGAGTGAACTTCTCCCCAGAACCTTAGAAAGAGCAATCCGGATCATAGCGCCGCTTATCGACGTAGGAGTTTAGCGGCGGTA
>Ga0209430_1000719_pt1 | contig 30400 bp, 21 predicted proteins | sample BarGraIncub1133A_FD_184504 | JGI IMG/M metagenome (GOLD analysis project Ga0209430, IMG submission 184504) | Arctic peat soil microbial communities from Barrow, Alaska - Barrow Graham LP Incubations 11-33A (SPAdes) (version 2) | ecosystem: Environmental > Terrestrial > Soil > Wetlands > Peat... | reverse complement strand
TTCTTATAATAAGCGCCTTCTTTATCAGACATATAATGTGACGGAGTGCCTTAAGGAAGGACCGAATGCAGTCGGTGCAATGCTCGGTGCAGGCTGGTATAAAGGTGTCATGGGATTTAAACTCTTTAGAAATCACTATGGCATTCAGACGGCATTTGCCTGCCAGATAATGATTCGGTATGAGGACGGGAAAAGCGAAGTTATCGCATCCGACGGATCATGGAAAGGAAATGACAGTCCGGTTCTTTTCTCGGAAATTTACGACGGGGAAATATATGATGCCGGTAAAGAAATTGACGGCTGGGATACAGCCGCTTTCGATGATGACAGCTGGGGGGAAGTAAACATCGTGCCCGTCTCCCGCAATATTCTTGTTGCGCAGAACGGATGCGCCGTGACGGAAATGACAGCCATACCTGCTAAGCGGATTTTTACAACAAAACAGGGAGATACGGTTATTGATTTCGGACAAAATCTGACAGGTTGGATTCATTTCAAAGTGAAAGGGAAAACCGGGGATAAGGCAGAACTCAAATGTTTTGAAGTACTTGATTCCGACGGCAATGTTTATCTTGATAATTTGAGATCGGCAAAGGAGACAGTTGTCTACATCTGTAAAGATGACAGGGAAGCAGAGTATCACCCGTATTTCTCTTTTCAGGGATTCCAGTATGCAGTGATTGCGTCCTGGCCGGGAACACCCGAACTTACTGATTTTACTGCCTGGGCTGTCCACTCTGACATGGAGGAGACCGGAACTTTCGTATGTTCCAACCCTGATTTGAACCAGCTGCAGCATAATATCAAATGGGGAATGAAGGGTAATTTCCTCGATATTCCTACCGACTGCCCGCAGCGGGATGAGCGTCTCGGATGGACCGGGGATTCTGAGATTTTTTGCCGTACAGCAAGCTACATAATGAATACATATACTTTTTACAGTAAGTGGCTTAAAGACCTTGAAGCAGACCAGACACCGGAAGGAGGAGTTGCACATGTGGTACCCGATATCCTGACTGGCAAAGCCGATGACTGGCTTCTGAAGGATGGAACCCATTCAGCTGCCGCGTGGGGCGATGCGGCTGTTATCAATCCATGGACCTTGTATCTGACGTACGGGGATAAGGCTGTCATAGTTAACCAATATGAGAGCATGAAGGCCTGGATTGGTTTTATGCAGAATCATGCAGTGGACGGGATCTGGAATTACCAATTGCAGTTCGGCGACTGGGTTGCCCTTGATGCAGAAGAAGGAAGTTATTTCGGCGCAACACCCAATGATCTGACATGTACCGCCTATTATGCATATTCAACAGGGCTTTTTGCAAAAATGGCAGAAGTTATCGAAAATTGGGAAGATGCGAAGAAATACGGAGAATTATACAAGGAAATTGTCAAAGGCTATCAGGATCATTTTTTTGATAAAGACGGAGAACTTACAGCACAGACACAGACAGCTCATATAATATCTTTGTACTTTAACCTTGTTCCGGCTGAATACAGGGAAAAGACTGTCCAGGGTCTCCTCGGATTATTGGATAAGGAAAACGGACACCTGGTTACCGGCTTTGTTGGAACTCCGTATTTTTGCCATGCGTTAAGCCAGAACGGACATGTAAAAGAGGCATATGATCTTCTCCTTAAGGATGATTTCCCGTCATGGCTGTATCAGGTTAAAAAGGGCGCTACCACGATATGGGAACATTGGGACGGACTGAAGCCGGATGGCACGATGTGGAGTCCGGACATGAACTCATTTAACCATTATGCGTATGGTGCTATCGGTGAATGGCTGTACCGTGTATCGGCCGGGATTGAAATTGACGAGAAAAATCCGGGATATAAGCATTCGATTATTTATCCCCGTATCGGAGGAAACCTTGCTTTTGTCGATGCTGCATACAATAGCGTGTACGGACCCGTTGCCGTCAAATGGAGCTGCAGCAACAGTGAAGTGACCCTGGAAGTTACTGTTCCGCATAACACAACGGCAGACATTATCCTCGATCAGGCTGTGCAGGTTACAGATGCAGACGGTCTGGTCTTTTCTGCACTGGAGAACAATATGACAGCGAAAGCAGGTTCAGGGAAATATTCAATAAGATTTATCAGGTAAAGGGAAACAGAAAGACTGGATTTTTCATGCTATGGAATTAGATTGTCCATGTCATACAACATACATCTGTTGAGATTTTGTGTTGAATTTATTTATCGGAAAAAGGATATATTTTAGTTCGAATTCGCGCGTTTTTAGTGCGGAATTTTACGTTTTAATGCACACTGCGTATAGCGTTTTGAAAGAGCCACTTGCGCGGTGTCATGAGAGCCATTCCCCGCCGGAGTTCCGCAGGATCGCTTTGCGATCCGAGGACATGTCCGAACGCCGGGAAATGGGCCTTTTTGACGTTGGCGCTTCGAACAGGAATCGAACCCTTTGAAATAACCCCAAAAAGCCTTGAAATAGAGGGATCTTTTGTGTGTGTGTTGAATTTCGTGTTGAATATCAATTGGAAGGATTGAATGATTTTAATGCAAAATTGAAGGATGAAGGAATTAGTATTCTCCTGGCATAATGATAGGCTGCTCAATTCATATACGGTTTAAGATAGGTACAATATGGTAGAGAACCTAGAATTTTGAATGATATGTAAAGCCTAAAAATGATCAAAGGTTAGATCCGTGGTTGGTGGAGTAGCCTGCATTCTTACGCCAATGTAAGATTTACGAAAGAGAATTCGATATGTTGCCGCCGGATTTTCATGCACAATGGAAGGACAACATACCCGGAGGTACATTTTATGCAGGAAATGCTGTTCGTCGATCAGGTGGAAAAGTATTATGGAAGCAAAGGCAATCTTACGCGTGCGCTGAACGGAATCAGCTTTACGATCTACCCTGGAGAATTTGTGGGTATCATGGGCGCTTCGGGAAGCGGCAAAACAACACTCCTGAATTGCATTGCTACCATCGATAAGGTTACAAGCGGACGCATTATGCTGGAAGGGAAAGACATCACAAAGATGGCACCAGACGCGTTGGCTGCTTTCCGCCGCGACCGTCTGGGGTTCGTTTTTCAGGATTTCAATCTGCTTGATACACTCACGGGCGAGGAGAATATGCTTCTCCCGCTGACTCTGGCGGGTAAAAAGCCTAAGACCACTCGAGCAAGGGTGCAGGAAGTAGCTGCCCTTTTAAGAATCCAGCCGATTCTCAATAAATTCCCTTATCAGATGTCCGGCGGCGAACAGCAGCGGGTTGCAGCAGGCCGGGCTCTTTTGAACAAACCCTCCCTTATTCTTGCAGATGAGCCGACTGGTTCACTGGATTCCGGTTCTTCCCGGAAGCTTCTGGAAACTCTGTCGCAAATGAATCAGGAGGAGAAGGCTACAATCATGATGGTGACGCATGATGCATATGCCTCAAGTTACTGTCAGAGAATTCTCTTTATAAAAGATGGCCGCCTCTTTCAGGAGCTGCTTCGAGGCGATCTTGCGAAAAAAGCATTTTTCGAAAAAATCCTCGTAGTTACCTCTCTTTTGGGAGGTGAACAGTACCATGCTGTTTAGGTTAGCCTTCCGAAATGTTCGCCGAAGCATACGGCAGTATCTTCTTTATTTTGCCACGCTAGTACTGGCCATTATGGTGTTCTATATCTTTAACGCAATCGAAACGCAGCAGGTAATCCTTTTTCTCAAAAAGCTCGAAGGCGATGCCGTGAGCAGATTTCTGGCAGTGCTGAATTATGTTTCCTATGCGGTATGCCTGGTGCTGGGCTTTCTGATTCTTTATGCAAATCAATTCCAGCTCAGACGAAGAAAGAAAGAAATGGGCCTTTATACTCTGATGGGCATGAAAAAGCGCAGTATTGCCATTCTTCTTCTCGGCGAGGGTATTCTTCTGGGTCTTCTCGCGCTCTTTTTTGGTCTTCTCGGAGGGACGGTACTCTCACAGTTGCTCTCCATAATCAGCAGCCGTTTCTTTGAAATAGAACTCCGGTCCTTCCAGATAGTATTCTCTCTTGAAGCAGCAATAAAAACTGTTATTTATTTCTGCATCATCCAGTTCGCTGTCATCCTTATTTCAGTTTTTTCCGTATCGCGCCATCAAATTGTTGATCTGCTAAGCGCTGCCCGCATAAATGAATCCCAGGCAGAAGGAAAAGTATCTTATGCTGCAGGTAAACTTGCAGCTGGAATTCTATTTCTGGTACTTGCTTATTTTCTGATTTTTCAGGGAGGAGGCTTCCGTCTGTGGTATTCCGAGCCTTGGATTCCCCTCATCGCTATTGTTTTAGGGATTGCCGGAACCTTTCTGTTTTTTGCCGGATTGGCTGGCTTTCTTACGTATTTTCCACAGAAATATTCCGCAGGCTATTTCACAAAACTTAACTATTTCAATATCCGTCAACTCAGCAGCAAACTTAGCACGGTTCATCGCAGCATGGCCATGGTTTGCCTTCTTATTTTTTTTACTCTCAGTATTATGAGTGTCGGAATTTCTGCCGGTCAGCAGCGCATGAATGCCTTTCAAACAGAGAGTAGTTTCCACACAACACTGATGGGTGACTTCTCCGACACCGCTTTTCCACCGAAAGGAAAAACGGTGCTATCCAAGGGTGCTTATTCGTCCAATTTGGGTTTTGATCTTTCCGACTATGCAGATGAAGCCATAAGGGTCGATCTTTTTAATGCAAATCCGGCTGTGATTAAAAATTATGACAAGCTCCTTGAAGCAGCAATATCCTCTTTAACAAGTGAAGAAAAAGATCAATGGCTCGGTCAAAGCAATTATTTAAATGAATCCATGTCAAACCATCTCTACATCATTCCGCTGTCTGGATACAATGCCTTACGCAGTCATATGGGATTACCTGCGCTTATCCTTGCAGCTGGACATGCGTGCTATTATCGTGATCCTGATTTCAACATCGGAGACCCGGTCGTCACGTATTTGCTAAATAGCGGTATTCAGCTGGATTATCAAAATCAGAGCTTTCTTATCGACCCGTTGATAGAATCTGTTCCCTTGTCTACAGATCACGCGATTACTCTTAATTTTGGCCTTATCGTTCCGGACGAAGACATTAGCAAAATCATCCCTGAAAACCCTAACACGAACACGCTAATCAATTTCGACTTCAAGTCTGAATTAATAGAAACCGAAGGCCTGCAGTCCGTACTTGCGAGACTTAATGAATCTGTACAGTTACATAACAGTCCCGTCCAGATATTTTCTGTCTTACAGGTGCAGGCCAGGGAAATGGTCATCACCGTTTCCATCAGTTATATATGTATTTACATGGGGCTGATTTTTCTGATGTGCTCGTCGGCGCTTCTTGCCATCCAGCAGTTAACAAGCTTGGAAGAAAATCGAAAGAGCTTCCTTCTTCTTTCCAAATTAGGTGCCACCCGGAAACAACTTCATCAATCCGTGATCCGGCAGGTCAGCAGCTATTTCGCACTTCCGCTGGGGCTCGCGATCATTCATACTATTATAGGGTTTTTGGCAGTCAATACGTATGTTCAGTCAAAACTCAGTTTGCCGGACTTGGGTGTACAGTCTATGTATATAGGAATTCTCCTTATAAGCGTGTACGGCGTATACTATTTTCTTACTTGTATGAGTGCAATCAAGGCCATTGAGCGATACACTGTCAGTATACACACCAGCAATTAAGCGGAGGTTTTCCCAATGCCTGCAGCCCAGTGCGATACTATTCTGATAGTAGAAGATAATTCCTCTGTACGCCGGGAACTTGAACTGTTTTTGACCCGACAGGGGTTTTGTGTCAAAACAATCACTCGATTTGATAATATTGCCGGTGATTCACTGGCGGCCGCTGCCGATCTTATTATTCTGGATCTCAATCTTCCGGAAGAGTCGGGGTTTGCCGTGTGCCGTGAAATCCGTCTGAAATCACAGGTGCCCATCCTTGTGGTTACTGTCCGTGAAGCAGACATGGATCAGATTCTTGCTATGGAACTCGGTGCTGATGATTATGTAACCAAGCCATATAATACCGATATTCTTCTTGCAAGGACCAAGGCTTTGCTGCGGCGGAGCCGGCCGTTGTCCTTGGAAGTACTGGATTGCGGCCACTATCAGCTGCTGCCTTTAGAGCAAGCGATACTGTTCAACGACAAGCTGTATCCATTCAGCCGCAACGAATGGCTTATTTTTCTATCCCTGCAGGAAAACCGGGGGCGTATCGTGAGTCGGGATCAACTGATGCGCCGGCTGTGGAACAGCAACGAATTTGTAGATGATAATACTCTTTCGGTAAATGTGAACCGGCTGCGGCAGCATCTGTCGGATATTCATCTGGATCTTACCATTCAAACGCACCGCGCCGTCGGTTACAGGCTGATTCCAAAAGACGATACGGTTTTGGCGGCAGAATATCCGCCGGGCAGGACCCAAAAGGAGCCAATTGGATGAACGTACGGAGGTTTTTACTGGAAAAAATCCCTGTTCTACTTGCCTCCCTCTCTTTCCTTCTTCTTTGCGGAGGCTTGCTTTGGGCGTTTTTACCTGAAAAATGGGGCCCTGTTTTGATTCTATTTGTATCGTTCTGGATTATTTTTCAAGTTCCGTTCCTGATAATTGAGTATGTGAAAAAACATCGCTTTTATAATGAGTTGTTTCAACGGTTATCAAAACTGGAGAATAAGAACTATATCGGTGAAATGATTTCGTCATCTGATTTTCTCGAAGCGAAGCTGTTGGAGGAAATCATCAGAAGCTGCAACAAATCTTACCTGGACGACCTTGCCGTCTACAAAAGTGCGCAGGAAAATTACCGCGAATATATAGAGCTTTGGGTTCATGAAATCAAAACTCCTTTGGCCTGGGGCATGCTGAGCCTTGAAAACGCACAAACGGAACTTCGCCCGGAATCATTCGAGATGTTGAACGGGGCATACGATGAAATCGAACACAAGGTACAGCAGGTGCTCTACTATTCCCGAAGCAACTCGGTCGAAAAAGATTTCCAGATGGGAGGCATCTGTCTTTCGGATCTTTGTCATGCAGCCGCACGCCAACGTGCCGGATTACTAATTTCCCATCAAACTCGGCTTTCTTTTTCAAATCTGGATCGCACAGTCTATTCAGACAGCAAGTGGCTCCTATTCATCCTTGGGCAGCTTTTAGACAATGCTGTGAAATACAAAGGCAGCACACAGCTTCTTGTTGATTTTGACAGCTACGAGGACAACCATCACATTATTTTACGTATCACCGACAACGGCATGGGTATCCCATTGCCTGAGAGGCTTCATGTTTTTGAAAAAGGCTTCACCGGAAGCCACGGGCATCACGCAGAAAAATCAACAGGAATGGGATTATACATTTGCCAGAAGCTGGCCCATAAGCTAGGGATTGAATTGCGTATCGCAAGCGCTGCCTGCGAGGGAAAAGGCGTCGCATTTGAAATTTGCTTCCCGTATGATAAGGATTTGCAGACCGAATTGATCCCATCCATTCAAGTATGAAACAGCATCTCGCCAGCACCTGTTTTCCGTAATAATTGCACATATAAACTGTTATGAGTAGGGTTCGAATCCCTCCTTCGCGCTAATGAAAATTGCAGAACCGCAACGATAGTTTGAGGGATGCGAATCGGGGCAAACGGGAGTCATTGGCGCGGAGGCAAAGAGCCATCGGCCGCCAGAAACGTTGTCTCAAAATGACACGGATTATTTCTTCAAATAACAAGAAATTAGACTTGTAACAAAAATTGTGTTACAATACTAAAAATAAAGTTACAAAGGATGAAAATATGAATAGTCTTTTTGCAGATACGCTTGGAATTCAAATTCTAGAGAAATCTTTTTTTGATGAAAAGAGGTTCCCTATATTCCTGCGCAATGAATACGATATTCTGCAGGGAGAAGTTGAGAACGTACACTGCCTGCTGCTTAAGAAAATGGGTGATTTGAACCTCGCACAAATGAAGAAGCATATTCAGATTGTTACGAACTATACGGATACTCCCTGCGTATTTGTTCTGGATCATGTAACGGACTATCAGAAAAAGCGTTTGGTTGAACTTCGCATTTCTTTTATTGTTCCAGGAAAACAGCTCTATATGCCATTTCTTGGTGTTGCTCTTCGCAGGGAATACAAGAATATCAAAAAGCCTGTGCAGCAAATTTCTTTTGCAGCACAGAAAATCGCTTTACTGGCTTCCTATGGAAAATGGGGATCTATGACGGTGACAGAGGTTGCGCGTCTTGTCGGGTATTCCAAGATGACTGTATCAAGATGTCTGGATGAACTCGAAGGTGTGATACCGGGTTGCGTTACAGTCGAAGGCAGAAACAGATATTTATCTTTAGCATCTGCCAAGACTATTATGGAACAGTACAATTATCTAAAACCATTTTTGCGTAACCCGGTTCGAAAAGAAATTTCCTTATTTTATATTACGGAGACAATAAAGACACTTTCAGCCGGCGGATTCTCTGCGTTATCTGAATATACTTTACTGGGCGACAATGATTATCCGACATATGCCATCACAAAAGATGACTTTCGTCAGATTGAAAAGGAAGAACCATGGAAGATAACTCCGGACGGTGAAGATCCGAAGGCTCTGCTCGAAGTCTGGGAATATTTGATACTCTTATCCGACAAAAAGCTTCCCGACCCGATTTCTCTGGCGATCTCTTTTGAAAAAAGAGGCGATACAGATGACAGGACGAAGATGGCAATTGAGAAGATGCTGGAGGAATATGCATGGTAAGAGGAATTGAACTTTTCAGGGACTATTTTGCCGGACATGAAGATCAGTATACAATTATCGGCGGCACAGCTTGTGATTTATTGATGGAAGACGCGGGACTTGAGTTTCGTGCGACAAAAGATCTTGATGTTGTACTGATTGTTGAGGTCCTGGACGACGTCTTTGCTTCGATATTTTGGCAATTTATTCATGATGGCAACTATCAAAAACAGGAAAAGAGTACCGGAAAACAGCAGTTCTATCGCTTTTCAAATCCTGCTGATACCAGATTCCCTTTTATGATTGAACTATTTTCCCGAAAACCGGATCATTTTCTGGCAAAAGCAGACACAGCCTGTGTACCGATTCATATCAGCGATGAGGTTTCGAGCCTTTCGGCTATTTTGCTGGATGCAGATTATTATCAATTGCTTCTGGATGGACGTACCAAGATAGCTGGAGTTCCCATTCTGACAGCAGAAAGACTCATTCCGTTTAAAGCGAAAGCATGGCTGGACCTTACAGAAAAGAATGATTCAGGCCAACATATAGATTCGCGGAACATCACCAAACACAAAAATGATGTATACCGTCTGTCATACCTTTTGAACGAAGAAATGATTTGCGAACTGCACGGAGAAGTAGCACGTGATATGAAAATCTTTCTTGAAAAAATCAGCCAACTGGATGATGCAGATTCTCCAATGTTTAAGCACATAAAAAAGAATGACGTAATACGAACGCTAATGAAAGTGTATGGGATAAAAGATTAGAATCTGATTGGAATTGATTCCAAAATTTGTGCTGCAGTATTTGAACCTATTGATCAAAATGTTCCCCTCCCTTGGCCTGCCATCTCGGTGTGCACAGCTGTGGGAATTTTGTGTTGAATATCAATTGGAAGGATTGAATGAGTTATGGCTAAAATGAAGGATGAAGGAATCATTATATCCCTCGGAACCGGCAGATTTGCAAAGTGGAAAAGGATATGCACTACCCAATAGGCAGTGCAGTTTGTGGTAATTTGAGTCAATATAGTCTCAATAGAATCACAAACAATTTGAGGCACTTACTTGAAACGAAAATTATCTGAAACTAAATGAGTTCCATAATATAATCATTATTCTATTGACACTTCCGACACATCTGATAATATGATGAATAGTGAGGTGATGTATGGATTTTTCTGGTTATCCGTTGAGTGATCGGTATTATGGGGGCTCTGAAAAGAAATTTGGAATTCTGATCAATGAATCCCGCTATATGCTGAAGGTTCAGAAGAAGTCTGCTTTCGGCATGCGATACAATCATATTTCCGAATTTATAGGATCCCATGTATTTGCGCTGCTCGGGTTTCCGACACAAGAGACATATCTGGGAACTTATCAGGGTGAACAGGTCGTTGCATGCAAGGATTTCATTGAGCCCGGAGTGCAATTCGTACCATTCAATGATGTGGGGGAAAGTTCTCTGGATCAGGATAAGGAACGATATCAGTACACTTACGGGGACATCATGAAGATGCTCATGGACAATTCCAAATTGACGCAGGTGGAAGATACGATTCGTTCTTTTTGGGAGATCTATATTGTCGATGCATTGCTCGGTAATTTTGACCGGCATGGCAGTAACTGGGGGTTTATCAAAAAGGACAATGTTTATTCGCTTGCGCCTGTTTTTGATAATGGATCCTGCCTGTACCCAAGCATGACCGACGAAGACGAGATGGAATCTGTCATGGGCTCCGCTGATGAAACCAGGAAGAGAGTTTTTACATTTCCGACCTCGCAAATCAAGCTGGATGGCAAGAAAAGCTCCTACTATGAGGTTATCCACAGCTGCGCATTTCCTGCGTGCAATACAGCTCTTGAATCAGTGTATGGACGGCTTGATATGCGGCGTGTCTTCGCATTGGTTGATGAGACGCTGTTTATCAGCGAAACCCACAAGCGCTTCTATAAACACATGCTTTCGGCTCGCTTTGCATTGATAATTAAAGAGTCATACGACTTGCTGAAAGAAGGCAGAATATGAATCAAATAACGACGACGGCAATGATTTGTCTGGACGACGATTTGGGCCTTACCTACCGAGTCTCAAAAATCAAATATGTGCTGAGCGAAGATGAAAGCTTCTCGTACACCTTTACACCGAACTACAGTGTAATAGATTTACTGACTAGTAATTTGTTTCAGGGTATTCCCGGATTGAATCTTGATCTCAGAAAGCCCCGGTATATTCGTGAGAACGTAACACCTGTTTTCATTAGCGAACGGACACCCGGTGAAAACCGGGAGGACCTCTGGAAGCTGCTTAACGACTGTAATATGGATTATCTGAACAGGCTGGAATGGCTGATTCGGACAAACACCAGATACAATGGAGACAGACTATACGTGAAGCGTTGGGAAGCCGACAAGCAAAGTGCGAACTATGCAAAAATAGAGCAGGAAGAACCAAGATCGGCCGCAACCATTTTGCATCTTCTTCAGGAAATATGTGCCGGTAATGATGTCATCGCTGCTGATTTTGTTATCAATGACGGCAACAGAAAAGCCTATTATTTCCTGTTGCTAAGCCTATATCAGAAAGAGAAGAGCTTCATTGACAAGCAACGGGCAAACGGCATCAGGAAGTCTGCCGCTCAGGGGAATTACCGCGGCAGAACACCCGTACGGATTGACGATACAAAGCTAAGTGAGGTCACAACGAGATATAGCGGCGGCGAAATTTCCGCACAGAAAGCCGCTGATTTGTTAGGCGTGAGTAGAAGCACTTTTTTCAGAAAGATCAAAAAGATAAAAAACTCATAATCGTTAAGCTGTCATATAATTTCTTGTCTTCACCGCTTTTACGGATAATGTAAACAGCACAATGCAGATAAGTACAAGAGCGATTGGGATCAGTATATTCAGAAGAGTTTGTGTCAACGAAAAATTGGGAATAACATATTTCATCAGTGCGAATGTCAGGAAATAGACGGCAATAACTACAGCGGTTGAATACGAACTCCCCCAACGCAGAGAGACAAAGATCACGATGGCAGAATAGCTCGTTCCGAATAGGAATAAATACAATATGAAAAGGGCGGATACTCCCGACCAGGCACTTATCCCTACTCCAGGCATAATCAGACTCATGAGAAAGAAAAGCGGAAGTGAAGAGAAGACCGTCAAAAAACACAGCAAATATTTCGCGGCAACGATCATAAAATATGGGATAGGTAGTGTTTTAAGAAGGACCATCATATTGTTCTTTTCTTCCGATTGAAAAAACCGTAACAACACAGCCGTATATGACATCACAAGTAGAAAAGGAAGTGCGATTTTCATACCCAACGGATCAAATACCATACCAATTGGGAGAGCAACCGCCAATCCCCATATAAATAGAATCCATTTTTTTGAAGATACAATATCTTTATAGAGTAATCCAAGCATCATTTTTCCTCGCTTTATTTCATTGATAGTGATGGTAGTTAACAATGTCATGGTAATAATCCACTAGTCTTTCAGAAAATTTCTGGTCTTCACCGCTTTTACGGATAATAGAAACAGCACAATGCAACTAAGTATAAGTCCTCCGAGAACTAACACATGCAGTAGAGTCTGCGGTAAAGAAAAAAAGGGAACCACATAGTATGCCAGTGGAATTGTCATCAGAAAGATAAGTATATTGGCGATGTTTAGATAGGAATATCCAAACCGCAAATATACAAAAATTCCGACAGCAGAGTAGCTTGTACCTAATACAAAAAGATACACGATGAACAGACCAGATATTCCGGACCAGGCACTTATCCCGATGCTCGGTATAACAAGACTTACAAGCAAAGACAGCAGAAGAGAGGAGACTGACATCAAAAAACATAGCAAATATTTCGAGGCGACCATTACTGAATAGGAAACAGGAAGTGTTTTCAGAAGAACCATCGTATTGTTTTTTTCTTCTGCCTGAAAAAAGCGGCTCATCAAACCAATATATGAGAACAACAGCACCATAGAAAGTATGCCCTTCATATCGGCTGCTTCAATCGCCGGGATTACCGAATATGCAAGAACAATTGCCCACGTAAGTAGTATATATTTCCAAGAGGATAAAATATCTTTATAAAGGATTCCAAGCATCATTCAATCTCACTTTTTACTGGGTTTTTGTTTCCCAATGTGAATTTTACATTTGTGAAAGCACAATATACAAATTGTAGTTTATCATAGTGTTGCTACAAATGATGAAAAATTATATGATGTTTTGTTAATTATTATGCATTTACATTGACTAAATGGTAATCATATGTCACGCTTACTTCAAAATACGTGTGGCAAAGTCGAATAAAGGGATGTGATACTGATTATTACGATAAGAAATCTTAACATGGAATATAGTGATTTCTCCCTGTCTATCCCTGAACTCAATCTGGAAACGGGTAAGATTTACGGGCTTGTCGGACAAAATGGTGCCGGCAAGACGACGCTGATCCAGTGCCTTCTGGGGCTGCTTCTTTTTGAGGGACAAATCAGCTACGATGGCCAGACGCTGGAAGAGCATCGCATGGAGTTACTTCCTAAGATTGCCTACGTGTCTGACAGTCTATTCTATTCACACGAAATGACCGGCGCTCAGACGCAGCGATTTACCCGCAGATATTATCCTCATTGGGATGACGATCTCTTTATAAGTCTTTCACGTGAATTGGGAATCAACCTTAAAAAGAAATTGAAGAAACTGTCTCAAGGAACCAAGACTAAGCTTGCGATTGCGATGGCCATTGCCAAGCAGCCGGATATTTTTATTCTGGACGAACCCACATCCGGACTTGATCCTATTGTGCGCGGAGAAATTCTGAAAGCGCTGAAAAGAGCCTCGTCGGAGCGAGACACAATCATCTTATTCTCAACACATATTCTGGAAGACATTATAGAAATCGTCGACAATGTCATCACAATCAAAAATGGCCGTGTGAACGATACGTTTGATGTTATAAACCGGGAAAATCCGCAGGAACTTATTGCTTCCATTTTACAGTCAATACAATGATTAGCGGGAAGCTTAAGTGGTAGTTCTGTCAGTATTAACTTTTCTCTCCGCTGGAATCCATAATATACATATTGGATCAGGCAGACTCTGCTAATCGATATTTATGAGAAACATGACTATATGATTGTACGGTGGGGGAGTTACCCCCCCATCAATATTTACTGGAGATTACGAGTGAATATGAAAAAGTGTACGCTACCCTTTCTTCTTGCCGGACTTCTTGTGCTAAGTTCCTGTTCTATATCCGATACAAAACCATCCGATATGCAAGCAATCAATACCGGAATCAATGCTTCCATTTCGATGGAGTCCAGTGAAGCCGTAAGCAATTCAGATACGAGTCTCAGAATTGAAGTAGGAAAAGACAATCGGACCCACATTTCCGGAACGATGGCGTCCGGCATTGTGGTGGATGCAAATGTCATTGCTAACTGCGATATTTCAGCACCGGGTGTGGGTTATGAGTACTCCGCACAGCTAAGAGCATTCACAGAAGAGGATCGGAAACTGTTTGTTCAAGAGGGATGGACGCTTGCGGACACTACGTCTGCCCCACTCAATCAGGGTTTGTTTAGCGGAACTTGTTATTATGACACCTATATCGATGAAACAGGTGTAAAATATGTCCAATCAACTCTGCCGACGCGTGTGATGTTTTACTCTGAAACAAGCCAATGCATTCAAAACTACATCGGCAGCATTGAGGACAAGAATTTTGGGAAGGAAGATTTTTCCTTCTGTTCTATGAAGGAGGCTTATGATCAAGTTGCCTCCTATTTAGATCAGGCCGGCATTCCGGTATCCGATTGTTACGAAGGCTTACGTATACCGTATACGGAATTGCAAATCCAACAGAAAATCTTTGCGTCGGTCGGGGAAGATTTAACATTCCAAAATGAGGTTCTCCCGAATGGATTTACAGAGGAAGATAACGCGTATCTATTTCGTCTGCGGTATGATGTGAACGGTTTTCCGGTAAGTGATTCAGTCGCTATGGGCTATGTGCTGAAAGATGGCAAACAGCCCGCGTCCGCAGAAGAGACCCGGTACCTAAGCGGTGTCTATATTGAAGCTCTGGTCACGAAGAGAGGAATTGAGAGCATCACCATAGATTTTCAGCTGATGAACTGCCAGCAAACCGGCACAGGGGAACTTTGCTCTGCGGAACAGGCACTGACTGCTTTCTCAGATGCAATGAAATCTCCTGCACAAAGCGATTACCTATATACTATTTCCAATTATGCGAATGGCCCCATCACAATCACGGATATTGAACTATCCTATGTATATCTGTGGTGCCATGAGTCTGTGGATGTTTCCATGATTCCCTGCTGGCAGATCCAATGCGAGCGGATTTTCGATGTGGACGACCCGCAATCAGGGAACGTCAGTATGAAGGGATATGTAAATGCAATCACAGGAGAATATATTGCATATGATCAAGATATGGGTGATATATGAACAAACGAATTATCAGTATCATTCTGGTTCTGGTTCTCGGTCTGACAAGTGCTGCCTGCCAGACCAACACTGCGAAAAAACAAGTTCTCGTGCCAAGGGATTGCGCGGCCTTCACCGCAACGACAGCATCCCTGCCCTCAAAAAGCAAAGATACAGTTCGAACGATGGATGTATGCTATTCCGGTTCTGATATCATTTTTCTTCGCCAGATCACCAACGAATCCGGGGCAGAAGCCTATTGCGAACTGGTATGGACAGATGAAACCGGGAAAGTACAATCAACCCGGGAGGTTCGAGGTCAGACCGACTATTTCTATGGCACGGCACTTGTCGGGTTTGAGGATACCGTAACCGTACTGGGAAATGATTCCCATGCAGATTCCCTTCTCATCTCTGTCTCAAAGGATGATGCGAAACCCGTGGAAGTCACACCACTGCCTTTTGATGAATATATATGGGACGCGTGCTTTGTAGATGATACCTGGGTATTTCTTGGGAGCAATGCGTTGATTACCATGAGAGAAGGAGCGGTGGTCTCTGAGCAGGAGATTTCCGGCAGCCTCCTTTCGGAGCAGATCGCAGGGAACGGAGGAACTGTTTCTGTGCCCTTCAATTCGGATAAAGGCAGCAATATAGGAGTGCTGGACGCAAAGAGTGGTTTATTTTCTAAAAAAGACGCCTCATTCCTTATGTCACTGAGCATGACGGGGTGGTGTTTTTCGCAAAACGACCTTTGTATTTCGACAACGGATGGAATATATCGGATCAATGCCGAAAATGGGCAGGCAGAAGAGATTTTGTCATGGAACGATACTGATATGCCTCCGTCTTCCTATGTGTACAATATTACGAAAGATTATGTCCTGAATGATGATCTGGTCGTTCGCGTTGTTTCACCGATAGCGGCAGACCAGCAAGATGAGTATCTTATTCTGACGCATTCCGACAAGAAGCCGGGAGAAGGTAAGACGATTCTGACGATCGGCGGATATGGGGTGGCCAGCAGCCCGCTGATTCAATATGCTGTCTATCAGTATAATATGACAAACGATACGTATCGGATAGAACTCAAGGACTATAATAAGTTGTATCCACTTGGTGATATGGGCAGTTATACACGTGCCACTACACAAATCATTGCCGCGATGTCTTCAGGGGAAAGTCAGGATATTTTTTACGGGATGACTTTTCGGTTCTCGGAATTGGGGAAGAGCGGACTTGTATTGGATATGATGCCATATCTGGCATCTGACGGCGAAATGAGCGAGAAAGACTGGGTAGCAGGCATATTTGATTTGATGAAAACAGATGATTCTCTCTATGGTTTTTTCCCGGGGTTTTCGGTTGCCGGATATGTCACTAATACAGCAAAATTTGATAATTTAGAAGATGTTACGATTGGGAATATCAACAAAATCTCTTCCACTCTTGATTCAAATCAGTCAATTATTGTAAATGCGAGACCTGAAGATCTCGTTCGCGGAGCAATTCTGTATGCAATGGATGATTTCACGAAAACAGGGGAGTTTGCGATCAGCGAGGAACAACTGTCAGAGATTATCCAGTATGCAAAAGACTATGGAACGTCGACTGCTGCCGGGGGCGTTGATGACAGTCGAATGTATATAACCGGTGAAGCTGCGATGCTGTATTCATTTCTTTTTTGCCCTCAGGATTATTCCTCGTACGAAAAGATGAGTTCCACAGACACCATTTTTGTCGGATACCCATCCATAGAGGATAGCGGACGTGTGTGCAGTCCAGGCGATATGCTCGGCATTTCGGCGGGTACCCAATATCCGGACGCGTGCTGGGAATTTATCAAAATTATGATGTCGGACGAGGTTCAGCAAAAAGCGGTTGAACTGAATATGATTCCAGTCAGTCAGCAATCCTTTGACTCTCTTCTGAACAAAGCGATGCATCCTGAACTTCGAACGGCGGCAGAAAATGTTGCACTGGTTCAGAATGATAAATCAGCGGTTACGGAGGAATCCATTGAGCATTTCAAGGAAATGGTAGCATCGCTGAACTGCCTCGATTACTACGACGTAACACTTTCCTCGATTATCGATGAAGAGTGTGCTCCATGTCTGACCGGAGACAAATCGCCCGCAGACATTGTCGATGTTCTGAATAACAGGATCAACTTGTACCTTCAAGAGTAACCCTTTGAAGTCAATTATCTGAATCGAACTTACGGTATCCCATCCTTTATGATCCGAATTAGAAGCAGATGCATTATCCCATGGTAAGGATGAGGTCATCGGTTCGATAATAAGAGGAATGTCGGCTAATCATATAGACGTTAACATTCTTATTTTATCTTTGTCGTATTTAGCATATGAATATTTAATTATTTCGCATAAAATGAAAGACACTACATTGTGGAAGCATTTTTCGTGTTCTAATATCAAATCCAGTTGAATCCAAAGGAGGTATTACCTTGCGAAAATCTGATGACTCAACGAACCAGCTGGTCGTTTTCAGTGATGATCAGCTAAGCCTCGAAGTAAGGGTTAGTCCTAAGGAAGATACTGTTTGGCTGACGCAGGCCCAGATTGCGAAATTATTTGAAAAAACTCCTCAAAATATTACAATGCATATCCGCAATATTTATACTGATGAGGAACTCGACAGAATATCAACATGTAAGGATTTCTTACAAGTTCAAAAAGAGGGCGGAAGGGACATCGAGAGAAGCATTAAGCACTATAATCTTGATTTGATTATTTCAGTTGGATATCGAGTTAAATCCAAACGGGGCATAGCATTTCGGAAATGGGCCGGGCAGGTGTTAAAAGAGTATCTTATCAAAGGCGTTGTTCTCAATAGAGCCAAGTTGGATATTTCTAAAATTCATCAAATAACGAAAATTCTTGAACGGACTGCCGATAAACTTGACACACATCAAATTCTGGACGTGATCAGCAGATATTCCAGAGCTCTCATGCTGTTGGACGACTATGACCATGAGCGTATCCAAAAACCGGAAGGTGAACCAGGCGTTTACGAGTTGAATTATTCGGAATGCAGAAAGATTATAGATGATATGAGTATGAATGAAAACAGTCGTATTTTCGGTGTTGAAAAGGATGAATCATTCAAATCAAGTATCAGTACGATTTATCAAACGATCGAAGGGATTGATATCTACCCATCTCTGCAAGAAAAGGCAGCAAATTTACTATACCTGATAACGAAGAACCATTCATTTATTGATGGAAACAAGCGTATTGCAGCGACCATGTTTCTTATCTTTCTTGATAAAAATAATTCTTTATATACGACCAATCATGAAAAGAGTATCGCAGATGATACTTTGGTTTCATTAACAATAATGATTGCTGAAAGTAGATCCCAGGAGAAAGAAACTATGATTAATCTAGTTATGAACTGTTTAATGCAGTATGTTGCGGCTGTTCAGTAATTGTGATGCTGAATCCTATTCCATCCTTTCTTTAAAAACACTGTGACCTCAATTTGACTCTCTGGGTATAACGTGTTTTTGGCAGGGCCACAACGTACAGCTGCCGGTACCGCCCGAAAAGAGAAAAGACCCACTTCCCGCCGGAGTTCCGCAGGATCGCTTTGCGATCCGAGGACATGTCCGAACGGCGGGAAATGGGCCTTTTTGACGTTGGCGCTTCGAACAGGAATCGAACCTTTTGAAATAACCCCCAAAAGCCCTGAAATAGAGGGATCTTTGATTGGTGTGTTGAATTTCGTGTTGAATATCAAATTCAGAAATAATTTAATTTTACAGCTTTTGAAGCATTTTACACAAAATTCAAGAAACAAGAAAAAAATATGAGCCAGTATTAATATTCGGACAAACTAACCCAAATATGATATGATTTGAGGTAGTTTATGGTCGCATGAGGTAGTTTGCAGCAAGGAGAGTAGCGTGAGAAATTTTGACTACGATTCTTTTCAGAAAGCGTCTATTCCCAATGACGTTGTTATGTATTTATCTCAGATCAACGAATATAAGGGGAAACAGCAGCTGTTTTATAAACAGAAGTCGGATATCCTTGAAAAGCTGGTCCAAGTTGCCAAGATTCAAAGTACTGCCGCATCAAACCGTATCGAGGGTATTTTTACTTCGGATAAGCGATTGCAGGATTTAACTGCTGAGAAGGTTGAACCTCGCAACAGAGATGAGAAAGAAATACTTGGTTATCGTTTTTGTCTGGATATGATTCACGAGAGTCATGACTATATCCAGGTTACTCCCAATTATATTCTTCAGTTTCATGGGTATCTGTATCGCTATCTGCCGCAAAGCTCGGGTGGACACTACAAAAATACGGATAACACGATTGAAGAAACGGATGCTGACGGAAAGACACGCGTCCGGTTTAGGCCCGTTTCTGCACTCGAAACGCCGCAGGCGATGATTGATCTATGTGCAGCATATAATCGTGCGCTCGAAAAAGAAGTAACGGACTCACTCATTGTGAACATGCAATTCGTTTTGGACTTTCTGTGCATTCATCCGTTTATTGACGGGAATGGTCGAATGAGCCGTCTCCTGACACTTCTTCTTTTGTATAGATGCGGTTATTTTGTTGGAAAGTATATCAGCTTGGAGTCGATGATTGAAAAGACAAAAGACAGTTATTATGATGCGCTTCAGGCAAGTTCCCAAAACTGGCATGAAAATAGAAATGACTCATGGGAATTCATACGCTATATGCTGGGGATCATTCTGGCAGCATACCGTGAATTTGAAAATAGGGTTGTGATCGTGACTGCACAAAAAATGACTAAAGAAGATAGGGTCCGCATGGGAATTCTAGAGACAATCGGACTGTTTAGCAAAGCAGAGATTCATGAAAAGTATCCGGATATTTCACTTGGAACGATTGAAAGAGTCATGGCGAAAATGAAGGATGAAGAAATCATTATTGCCTTAGGTACCGGCAGAAGTGCAAAGTGGAAAAGAAAATGAACTATAGTAAGGATATATAAACTACCACATTTGCAGTACAATTTGTGGTAGTTTAAAAATGGAAAGAATAAATAGATGCACTTGGATGTGCTCAACTTTGCCCAATACGGCTTGCGATTGCGATGGCCATTGCCAAGCAGCCGGATATTTTTATTCTGGATGAACCCATGTCCGGACTTGATCCAATTGTGCGCGGTGAAATTCTGAAAGCATTGAAAAGAGCATCAGCAGAGCGAGACACAATCATCTTATTTTCAACACAGCAATGATTAATAGAAATTTTCTGTTTCAGGACTATCAGAATAATCCACATGGATCCGCCCGATTGTCCGATGAAGTCGCTATCCACATGACTTTTCTGGTGATGAACCTCCAGAAACGACTCCGGGATCTTCTTTTGTCCATTTTCAGATGGCTGCTTACTGGCAAATGCCAACTTGTGTGGCTTACTCATTTCGATCAAGTTAAAAAAAGACTTTTACTCAGTAATTCTTAATTACAAACATATATCGTTAGTATAAAATTAAATTATTACATGATATAGTTGTATTTGGCAAAGATTCAGGCAAATAGAAGCAGAAGTTTACTGAATAAACGGGGGGCTTACATTTATGAATAAGCAATCGGTCGCTCGAAGTATCATTCCCGGATTGATTTTAGTCATTGGAACGGCTGTATTTCTTTGCTCCTGTACGCCAGCTTCGAGAAGTTCTGTACAAACGGATACGGCACAAACCACTTCATCTGTAGTATCTTCGGACATAACCGGGACGACCGTCCCGTCTTCGACACCGGCGGTGCAGTATGTTTTTGATCTTTCCGCAGAACCGGTGACACCGGAGGGCAATAGTCTGGCTATGTATTTGAGAAGTAAAGATGCGGTCATTCTAAGCCGGAACAATGACCCCTATTTCATTACAGGCAATTTTGACTGGAATCCATATCTATGGTCCGGAACCGATACGACGGAAACGGATTGGACACGAATCTGGAATGAACACCAGAATTCAATGGAAATATATTATTCCGGAGTTACGCCGGTTCTGTATTCGATGGACAATACATCTTTGGCATTCCTGCGAAACCGTACAGTAAAAAATACTTTTGAGTTGATGTACTTTAATGGAGCCAAAGAAATTCGCGTCGCAGATCAGGTGTCGATCTATGCAATCTCGGATGATGGCAGTACAGTCGCCTATCTGACTCGAAACAATACACTGGAAGAAAAAGGGACGTTGTACACCTATGACTGTTCCTCTGGCGCTTCGACGAAAGTTGCTGAGAATGCCGGCACGTATTTCACGCTGTCGCCTACAGGAAAGGTCATAGCTTATGAGACGTCGGATGGAGAGAATGCGGTAAGCTACTATTCAATAAACGGAGAAAAGCCGCAGTTAATCGGAATCGACTACTCCATTGTTGCAATAACCGATGATGCAAGTACCGCTTATTACCTGAAATACGGCGGAGAAAAACCGGAATTCGGCGTGCTGCACAATGGCACGTTCCTCACATATTACGAAGGATCCTATGCAGATTTTAATGATATCGAATCCGGAACCCTCGGTTATTCTGCTCAGCTGATTTTCAACAAAGATCACTCACAAGTACTTTACAGCAACGGGAGCACCACCTGCTTTGCGATGAATGGCGGAGAGGCTGTTCAGGTATTTGACACAGCATATACGCAGGTCGTCGGTTATCTGAATCGTTATGATGACAGCGACGTATATACACGTGTCGCCTATTGTACGCAGAACATGTTCTGTTATTCGAAATTTCTGGACAGTAAGAATTTGTGTAATGCTCTCTTTTGCCTGAATTATGATAAGAAGACAAATATCGCATTTTTCGACGAAGAAATGGAAACCCATACCATAGAAATTTCATCATATGCAGAAGGTGTCATTGCCAGAAATGGAAATGATCTTCTATTAGAGTCATATAATGAGCAGACGCAATCATCGAGTCTTATATATTTCCCGGACCGTTTGGATTCGGCTGCCGGTACGATTGTGTTGGATAAATATTTATGGAGTTATGAAATTACTTCAAATCAGACAATATTCTTCAGCAATGACGTCGGGCAGCTCTTTGAGATCAGGGACGGTATAAAGACAAAAATAGATACGTATGCATCAGTCATCGACAGTGTTGATATCAAGGGTGTCACGTATGTGTATTATTTCAGGGATGCCGATACAAACGGCAACCATACATTGTGCTGCATCCAAGACCTTCCCGGAGCGAAGCCTTATGTAATCGATAAAGACGTCGGAGGCACATACACATGCAGTGCGGGACTTGTTTACTACAAGAATATCGTGAGCTTTGACCTCGACTCCGAAACAAAAGATCTTTACGCCAGCAGTAATGGAAATGACTACTCTTTTGTCATGACACAAGATTTTATTGATCGCTGATCAGGGGGAGGAAATCATAATGCACCAAAGAAAAAGCTTCTTGCAGAGACCTTTGTTTCCATTGATTCTGGTTGGATGTCTCATTGCAGTGCTGACATCCTGCGCCCAGGAAACTCAAAAAACAGAGTATTCGCGCCTAACCGAGACAGCAGTTACGGTCAGTGAGTCCACAATACTTCCGTCGCAGCCGACAAGCATACCGACCCCGACGCTGACTCCGACCGTTTCCATGATTACATTTCCCCAGGTGGATGAGAAGGGGAATGCATATGCTTATGCGCTCACCATTGAAGATGGAGATGGATATCGTTTGATTTTAGGCGGTAATCAACCGCTTCGCATCGAGGATTCAACATCAACTGCGGTGGTAGGGGATGAATTCAATTATTGGATGTCAACAAATACAGAGGCTTCGGAAGACGGTACGAAAATAGCCATCCTCTCAAATGCAGATGATTCAAAAACGGGAGACCTGCTGTATTATGACGGAAAAACATCGGCTATGGTATCCGGAAATGTGGACAGCTTCCACATTTCGAACGACGGAAGTATCATTGCCTACCTGACCGGAACATATGAGCAAGGTATTGGCGATCCGCTCTATCTATATGACTGTAAGACCGGAACATCCACGCACATTTCCGATGGTGCCGGGCGGCTGTTTTCGCTGTCGCCGGGCGGCGCTGCGTTAGCCTATACCACATTCTATGAAGCCGACAATGTGGATGCGCTTGCGTGCTGGTACTCGGCATCTGGCGCAAAGCCGGCTTATATTGGGAAAGATATGTACTGCGTTGCCCTCACGGATAACGGAGACACAAAGTATTGTGTAAAAATTAGCGATGTCGGACAGGAATTGCATGCCATATATATGGGGCAGGACACACTTCTGTGTGGATCGTATATTGGATATTTTCAAATTCCCATATATCTGCTCAATGACGACGCTTCGCAGATTGTATTTTCCGACGCTTCGTCGACGTATGTTTCGGTTCATGGCTGTGCCCCGGTTATGTTTGCAGCAGGAGGAAATGCAGCTTTTGCGGATATAGATGTAACAGGGCAGCAACCGACGCATCTGGCAAGAATCTGCTCCGACCGGGGAAGAAGGAACACGGAATGCCTGTATTCCGGAACCGCAAATTTGTGCAGCGTAATTTTTCACAGCGGAGAGAACAACACTTTGAACAGCTTCGATGCAAATATGAAAGTGACTTCAGGAACCTCAGTCAGTGATTTTGGCATGTCTGCTGCTTCTGTGTTTTCTCTTTCGGGATATGAGGGTGACTTGTATGTGACGCGTGACAACGACATACCTATTCTTATCATGTCGAACGTAAGCAGTAAAGGGCTCAGTAGAATTGCAGGGAAGCCGGATGTTCTCTATTTCCTGGCAATGAATGCGCGCACAGATACAACAGTGGAAACGAACCGAGCAAATTTTAATCCGTATGGCACTTTATATTCACTGGAAGATACGGCCGGCGCTGTACCTTCTAAAATTTCCGACAAGGTCTGCAAAATTGACGCTGGAAACTTCGGGGTTATTTACAAAAAATACACAGGAACTGAAAATGATGATGACTACATATTCGGGTATTCCGATCAGGTGGATGTGTACTACAGTCCGGATCGGGAAAGTTTCTCAAAGGTGCTGACGCAGACATTTCAATATTCGATAGGCGGTTAAGATCCAGGTGTTCTGTAATGTCGGCAGTCAACGGGAATCCGGACATAAAAAAGCCGCCCGGAGGCGGGTTCTTTATTTGGTGTGTTGAAAAACAGGTAGGAAATCAAACTTATCGGTATAGAATCGATAAGAACTCAATAATGGGTAACCATGCACCAAATGTACCTTGTCCATGTTGAAATATTAGACCAGAATAGTTGATTACACGGATTGACCGAAGATCCGTATGGTCATGGATAATTTCAACACACATACAATCTCATCTCTATATGAGGTATTTTCACCCAATATTGCCCGCAGTTTGGCCAAACGGCTGGAAATTCACCATACATCTAAACATGGCAGCTGGCTCAACATCGCTGAAATCGAAATAAGTGTTATGACCAAACAATGTCTGGATCCTGGATCGAAGAATCGACAACATCTCCTCCCTGCAACTGGAGTTTGCTGATTGGGAAATAGCATGGAACAATATGCAAAACGGCGTTGACTGGCAGTTCACAACCCCTGATGCTAGAGTTAAGCTCAAACGGCTTTATCCACAGTTTAAGAGTTAATAAGGTACTAGATCAGAATTATTTACTACCTGCAAAATAATGGTGGAATAAATGCCTTAGTCTTTTCGCATAATGTTTTTGACAGTAAGAAGCAGTGAAATTATGCAAACGTTTATTGCTGTATTATTCTCGTTGCTGTATGATAAACATATTCATTATCTTAAAACTTATTTGGCTGAAATTGCCCTTCAAGTGAATGTAAAAACTATGGGTTTTTTAGGAGTCGCGGATAGATTCTTGATATGATTAATTCAAAGGACATATGCAGGATGAGGGTAATGATATGGCAGTTATAGAAGTCATCAGATACAATGGCGGACCGAATATTTTAGCGTGGAAATATCCAAGCCAAGAACTTGGGACATGGACTCAGCTGATTGTTAATGAATCACAGGCGGCAATCCTTTATAAATATGGCGTATTCCCTTGATATAAAGTGGGGAACTCCGACACCCATACAGATTCAAGATCCGAAATATGGCGTATTCATCCCGGTTCGTTCAAATGGAATTTTTGGAATCCAGATAGAAAATCCCAAAAAATTCATGATCAAACTGGTTGGAACACTGCGGGTTTTTGATCGGGACAGCCTCGTTAATTATTACAGGGGGTTGTATATTACAAAGGTTAAGGATACTATTTCATCTTATTTGGTTCACAAGCAGATCAGTATTCTTGAAATTAATGCATATATCGATGAACTGTCCGGTTACATGAAAGAACGAATCGAGCCAACCAGAAGATATAGACAAAACTTCAATTCATACAATCATTGAAAATATTGCAGTTCTCATCAATAAACGCAAAATTGAAGTGCGTAATACCAAAATAGGTGAGTACTAGATTGTGAACCCAGTTGAAAAGATAAATCCTGCGGGCAGAAATTATCTGATATAATTACGATTAATACTGGGGGGCGATATCATGGCAAATAATGCAGTGCAGAACAGGATCAATACTATGCGGGTGATAGGGGTATTGCAGCTGATCTTTGGCTGGTTTCTCACAGTGCTTTTTGGTGTAACTGCAATAGCAAGTTTTGCCGACATTAAGAGCCGGAATGATTTTGGTACGAATATGACTTGCTTAATAATAGCGGCAGTGTCTTCGCTTCTGATAATTTTCGGCGCCAAAAAAATGAAGCTGATAAAGACATTTCGAAATTATTCTTCGCAACTGACTGCAGATCCGGTGAAATCCATTGATACACTTGCAGCCTCCATGGGTGTTAGCGTTGTAAAAGCAAAGAAAAAAATAACATCCATGCTGAGTCATGGATTATTTCCGAATGCATTTATTGATAATCAGTCGAATTGTCTTGTTTTCACAAACCATCAGAACCCTCTGTCACAGTCAGCTTCAAATGCGGCAGTCATTCCTGTTTCCTACACAACCATACAATGCCAGGGTTGCGGTGCAATAAATAAAATAGCACGTGGCGGCGTGGTAGATTGCGAATTCTGCGGCTCATCGCTTTCATCAGAAGCATAAATTGTTGCCGGTATTCAGTCAGCGGGCAGTTATGTCATTTATTGTCTGTTACTATTTAGTGAATACTAATATATAGTAAAATAGAATTTGGGTAAGGGGTCAGTGCTAAAATTTCAGACAGTTTGATAAGATACAAGCAAAACCAAAGTTGTAAAATCAAAATACCAACAAAGCGAAGAAAAAATGATGATGAATAAAAAAACTTACAGTTCGCGCGAGTTACAATAACCTGCTGATTAGAATGGGAATGCTTGCAGGCAAATAGAGTATTTATAAAAAGATACATTTTAGTGTAATTTCAGGCGTTTTTGGAGCGATTTTTTACACTTATAGAAACTTGGAAACCCCTGCAAATAAAAACCGCCCATTACAGGTGGTTTTCATGTTGGCGCTTCGAACAGGAATCGAACCCTTTGAAATAACCCCAAAAAGCCTTGAAATAAAGGGATCCTTATTTGCTGTGTTGAATTTCGTGTTGATTATCAAAAGGAACAATTGAAGGAATTACGGCTAAAATGAGGGATTAAGGAATCATTATACAATTTGGATATTGATATTTGGAAAGAAGAAAAGACGCTATTCTACAATCCGATCCAGTGGCACACAATGGATATTGTGATTCACTCATGCAAAATGAAGTAAACTAGAGCACTGGCCTCTTTTTATGTGAATAGAAAATCATAAGAGAGATAATCGAAATCACACGGGCCGTAATTCATCAGAGAATTACGGCCCGCAAAATATTATTGAAAAACAGAATTTACAAACGACCGCATCGGATAATGGGACAGTCATGGTCCCAGTTAACGGTAGTTCGGCAAATAATTTCCATGTGCTTCGATCAATTCATCTACCATGTCTGTTATATCATCGATGGATAATTCAGATGCAGTATGAGGTTCGAGCATGGCGGCCTGATATATGGCGTCTTTTTTTAAAGTAACGGCCGCTTCAATCGTCATAAGATGCACATTGATATGGGTCCGGTTCATTGCTGCGAGCTGGTTCGGCAGCTGACCTACATAGCATGGATGGATTCCCATACCGTCTATAAGACAAGGGACTTCAACGCAGGCTTCATGAGGTAAGTTGGAGATCAGTCCTCCGTTATTGATAACGTTGCCGCCAATTTTATAGGGCGTGTTATTTGCAATGGACTCCATAATGTATGAGGCATATTCGTGGGTACGTTCGTGGATCAGTGAAGGATTAGAAATTAGGTCACCTCTTTGTTTTTCCCATTGTGCAATCTGTTCGACGCAGCGTCGTGGATATTCATCAAGCGGAATGTTATACCGTTCGATGAGCTCGGGATACTTTGATTTTATGAAAAAGGGACTGTATTCGGCGTTGTGTTCGCTTGATTCAGTGCAATAGTATCCGAATTTCTTAATGTACTCAAAGCGCACCATGTCGGCATGTTTTTCCGTCTTGTTTTTTTCCTCTGCGCGGCGCCGGATTTCAGGGTATAAGTCATGACCCTTGCTGTCACGGACCTGCAGCAGCCATCCCATATGGTTGATGCCGGCAATGAGCTCTTTGCGATTATTTAGCTTGTCCTCCATCTGCAATGACTTGAGAAGACCGTCCGTACAGACTTGTACGCTATGGCATAAACCGACTGTTTTCACTCCCGTATATCGCTGCATATACCCGGTCAGAATCGACATAGGATTTGTGTAATTGAGAAACCAGGCATCGGGGCAGACTTCTTCGATATCCCGGGCAAAATCAGCCATGACCGGTATCGTCCGCAGGGCACGCATTATACCGCCGATACCCAGTGTGTCGCCAATGGTTTGGCGCAGGCCATATTTTTTTGGAATTTCGAAATCGGTTATGGTACAGGGATCATATCCGCCGATCTGGATAGCGTTGACGACGAAAGTCGCACCGCGCAGTGCATTTTTGCGGTTTTCGATTCCAAGAAAGCACTTGATTATTGCCTTCCCCGCATTTGAATGTCTGTTGATAGCTGTCAGCATTTGTTCTGACTCGCGCAGACGCTTCTCGTCTATGTCATAAAGACAGATCTCGCTTTCGGAAAAAGTATCAGTCAACATGCAGTCACCTAGTACATTTTTGGCAAAAATAGTGCTTCCCGCACCAAGAAATGTTATTTTGTGCATTGTTCTGTACCTCCTAACAAAATCAGTATAGCTTGTATATTTTGTATTTCGAATTGATTCAAGGAACTATTGTATGTCATAATGTAACTAATCTGGAAAAACAGGAAGAGTGAAAAATATGGATGGACAGGTAAACATTTCCGTTATCAACCAAAACCTTACGGATGTAAATCCTTTGATTTGCGGCTGGGAGACCTGCAGCCCCGGTCATAGTTACGGACCGGCGGCACGGGATTATTACCTGCTTCATTATGTTCGGTCCGGACTCGGATTTTTCCTGAGGGATAATCAGCTTCACGAACTGCATAGCGGGATGATCTTCCTGATCCGTCCAGATGAGTTGACATCCTATCAGGCGGATGATCTTAATCCCTGGTCGTATGTTTGGATTGGATTTACAGGGGGCCGATGCGACGAATTGCTTTCTGGGACCCCCCTTGGCAACGGCCAGGCTGTTCTTTTGGATACCCGGCTTGAACGGATTTTTACGGATATACGGACTGAAAGTAAACTGCTGTCCTCCGTTGAACTGTATCTTTGTGCGAAGATCTATGAAATATTTTCCGTATTGCAGCAGAATACGGCTTATAACCAGCCGAACCGGGAATATGTCCGTAGAACCGTCGACTACATGAAGGCAAATTTCACGGCAAAAATAAGCATCGAAGGCATCGCCGATCTGATCGGCATAGACCGCAGATACCTTTGTCGATTGTTTGCTACAGAAATTGGCTGCACGCCCAGAGATTATCTATTAGATCTCCGGCTGCAGCGTGCAGCGCGATATCTGTCAGAGAATGGATATTCAGTGCAGGATGCGGCGCGGAGTGTCGGCTATCAGGATGTTTTTAATTTTTCTAAGGCCTTTAAAAAGCACTTCGGCTTAGCACCGCTGCATTTCAAGAAAAAGCATGAGTGATTACACGCAGTCAACTTTTCCTGTTGAGGTGGCCATTTCATGTCCCGAAAAATCAGACCTATACTGTACCGCTGGTAAAGACTACCTGCCATTAATTAACGGAAACGGTAAGTCAGAAGATTTGACTGTCCATGAGCTGGTTTCTTTATCTCCCTTTATAGAAATCTGATTGGAATTGATTTCGAAAATTGTGATGTTGTATTTAAACTTCAGCTCAAACTTCCGCCAGGATGACCAGGGGGCAGAAGCGTCTAATAAACTACCGGTACCGTCCGAAAAGGAATCGAACCCTTTGAAATAACCCCAAAAAGCCTTGATATAAAGGGATCTTTGTTGTGTATGTTGAATTTCGTGTTGAATATCAATTGCAATTTGTGGTAATTAGAATTAAGAGAGTATCAATAGAATGTTAAATAATTGTGGCACTTATTTAAAATGAAACTATCTGCAATTAAATAAGATCCATAATAAAATCATGATTCTATTGACACTCGCCGTGCATCTGATACTATGATGAATAGTGAGGTGATGTATGGATTTTTCAGGTTATCCGTTGAGTGATCGGTATTATGGGGGCTCTGAAAAGAAATTCGGAATTCTGATCAATGAATCTCCCTATATGCTGAAGGTTCAGAAGAAGTCTGCTTTCGGCATGCGATACAATCATATTTCCGAGTTTATCGGATCCCATGTATTTGCTTTGCTGGGGTTTCCGACACAGGAGACATATCTGGGAACTTATCAGGGTGAACAGGTCGTTGCATGCAAGAATTTCATTGAGCCCGGAGTGCAATTCGTGCCATTCAATGATGTGGGGGAAAGTTCTCTGGATCAGGATAAGGAACGGTATCAATACTCTTACGGGGACATCATGAAGATGCTTCTGGACAATTCCAAATTGACGCATGTGGAAGATACGATTCGTTCTTTTTGGGAGATCTATATTGTCGATGCACTGCTCGGTAATTTTGACCGGCATGGCAGTAACTGGGGGTTTATCAAAAAGGACAATGT